>Ga0307986_10001208_pt1 | contig 18932 bp, 19 predicted proteins | sample EllFjometageno82_FD_203170 | JGI IMG/M metagenome (GOLD analysis project Ga0307986, IMG submission 203170) | Marine microbial communities from Ellis Fjord, Antarctic Ocean - #82 | ecosystem: Environmental > Aquatic > Marine > Unclassified | place: Southern Ocean | collected 2014-10-09
GAATGGGTGCTAAAGTTTTAAAACCACTTAGATCTCAAAATCCAAAAATAATCGACTATGCCTTATCAAATATGAGGAGTGAATTCCTAGACGTATATATTACTAGCAGAAGTACATTTGTATTTGGACAAAATATGGTAATTAATTTAGGGCCCTGGATTTTTAGAAAACCAATGATACAAGACAATATGATTCCAGTTGGATTATCTCCAAGTTATTGTAAAAATTTTTTAGTTATTCCTAAAAAATATTTTGATAAAACCAAAGAAAGGGAATTAACGCTGTCAGAAATTGCTAAATTAGGATTATTTTATACCACAGAAAATAAAGACTTTAAAAAAAAAGGTATAAAATTAATAGAAAATTCACCAGAAGAGATAAGAGATGTTTGTATTGAAATGGAAGAAAAATTAAGTGGAAAATTAAAATATTCCCAAGAAGATTTAAACTTACAAAAAAATTTTTGGAATAATTTTAAAAAGAATGCTCAAAATAATAAAGATATACGTTATGGAGTGTTAGGTACATTTGAAGGATGTCACGGTCAATTACTTGGAAATTATGGAAAAGATTTTCTAAAAAAAAATCCTAACTGGTTAAAGTAATGATAAAAGGTATTAGTAAAATTAAGTATATTCTTCTTGATCCATTAAGAGCAATCAGAAGTTTAAAAAAAAGATCTTATGGTCTATCACTGTATTTTTTATTGCCTTTTTTTTTACATTTTTTTCCAAATTACATTCATTATTTATTAAACAGAAATTTAAATTACAAAGAAGACCTTTTAGTTAAATATAAAGACAGACTGTCTTTTAACAAAAATCCAGAAGAAGATTTTATTTTAAAAAAACCCTCAAAAAAAATATTTGATGAAATAAATATCATTTTTAGAGGAGATTCTCTTGAAAATTATAAAAGCAAGATTAATAAAAAATTACCAAGTTTTTTAGTTAATATGGAAAATAAACTCAACTTGAAAAATTTTTTCTTACTTACCTTTGATGATGGAATTAAAAAGAATATGATAACAGCAAATTTAAATCCTGTTATCAAGATGAGAAATGGCAAAGTTTTAAAAAATGGAGATGTTAAGTGGGAAAAAATTTCTACACCTTTTACAAAATTCAATAAGAGCGAAAAAAAAAAGTTTTTATTAGTCAACGTATTGAGCAAAATTGGAATTGCACATAAAAAAGAAACTAGTTGTGGTTCAGGTATTTTATCAATAATATTATTGGGTGCATTATCAAAAACTGTAAATATTTATGGTTGGGAATATTGGTTAAAAAAAAATATTGATCAATACAGTTATTTTCAATCTTTATTTGTATTAAATAGCGATAATTCTCTTAATAGTCCTGAAAATAAATATGGAAAACGTATTAGAAAAATGACCCATAGACCAAGAGAATTAGCATTCAGTGGAGCAATTCACACATGGTATTACGCCTCAAGATTATCAAAGATAAAAAAATATAAAATTTTTTCTAGATTAAAAAATATTAATAAACAAAAAAAAATATTAAGTAAAATACAAAAAGTTTTTATTAAATAAATTATGAATTATATTAAAAAGCTTTTTTTTATTTTAAAACCAATAGAGATAAAAAAAGTTATATATTTATTAATCTTAATGTTGATAGCAACATTAGTAGAGATTATTGGAGTAGGTTTAATCATACCAATAATTGCTTTACTTACAGAAAGTAATATAGCATCTAAATACCCTCAAATAGAGCCGTTATTGACAATGATGGGAAATCCATCATCTGAAATCATAATTATTTACAGCATGTTGTTTTTTTTGGGAGTTTATTTACTTAAGAATATTTATTTAGTTTTTTTTATATGGTCAAAATTAAATTTTTTACAAAATTTAAAGGTTAGTTTATCCGGACGTCTATTAAACACTTATTTGAAACAGCCCTATGAATTTTTCACCAAAAATAATTCTGCTCAACTAATTAGAAATGTTACTGGCGAAGTACAATTATCAGCTGACTTACTAATAAATTTCATAAATCTTACAACAGAATTGCTGGTGCTATTAGGATTAGCGGTATTATTGATTATTTTTGAGCCTATAGGGACGGTTATTACTTTAATACCATTAATAATCTTTTCTTTAACTTATTACTATTTGATTAAAAAAAAAGTAAAAAAGTGGGGACTTAAACGTCAATTTCACTCTGGTAAACAAATTCAACATATTCAACAAAGTATTGGAAGTATAAAAGAATTGAAATTACTTGGGCTAGAGGATGAATTTGAAAAAAAATTTTCTTTTCATAACAAGTTACTTTTATATTATTCAAAATTGAATGCTCTAATAGCTCAATTGCCTAGACTTTGGTTGGAATTTTTAGCCGTAGTTGGTTTAACGATAATTGTATGTGTTTCAATTTTATCCTCTAATAATCTTGAAAATACAGTTCCAACAGTTGCTTTATTTGCGGCAGCAGCGTTTAGATTGATGCCTGCTGTTGGAAGAATTATGGTATCCGTTCAACAAATAAACTACACTCTGCCTTCTCTTGATATTTCAAAAAAAGAATTAGAATTAAAAAATCCTGACAAACTTAAGAATGATTTTTTTGAAGAATTTAAAAGTGAAATTTCATTAAAAAATATTGATTTTAGTTACAAAGATAATAAAAAAAAGACTTTGGACAACATTTCAATTACTATTAAAAAAGGTGAATGCATTGGATTTATTGGACCTAGTGGCTCTGGAAAAAGTACTCTTGTAGATATTATCTTAGGACTATTAAAAACTAATAAAGGCGAAATAAAAATCGATGGAAGACTATTATATGAAAACCCTAGTAATTGGCAAAAACAAATTGGCTATGTTCCGCAATTTATTTACCTCACTGACGATACATTAAGGAATAATATTGCTTTTGGTGTAAATGATAAAAAAATAAGCAAAGAATCTTTAGAGCTAGCAATTAAAGAGGCCCAGTTAGATAAATTAGTTACATCTTTGCCAGAAAATTATAATACTATTTTTGGGGAAAGAGGCATTCGTTTGTCGGGAGGAGAACGTCAAAGAGTTGGTATTGCTAGAGCCCTATATCATAAGCCTAGTATACTAGTTTTAGATGAAGCATCAAGTGCGCTTGATATAAATACAGAAAAAGAACTGATGAAATCTATCAATTACTTAAAAGAAAAAAAAACAATAATAATTATTTCTCATAGACTTTCAACGGTTAAGGATTGTGATAGATTATATTTAATAGATAATGGAAAAATTGTAGACCAGGGCCCACCGGAAAAATTTGTCAAATAATAAATTTTTTTAAAAAAATATGTTATATAAACTTTAAATAATACAAATATCTAAAAAAGGTTAAATTGATTATTCTTGGTATATCAGACAGTATAGAGTCACACGCTTGCCTAATTAAAGATGGAGTCTTGTTAGCTGCTCACGCAGAAGAAAGGTTTTCAAGACTTAAAGCTGACTCTGGATACCCTCATAATGCAATAAAAGAAATATTTAAATTGACAGGTATATTACCATCAGAAGTAGATGTCGTTGCTCTAGCAGGCTATGACAATGGGATTTTTCAAGCACTTTATAAACCTAACACTTTATTTAATGTATCAGATTGGATACTTCAAAATGAACTTTACTGGAAACCAAAGCTTTATGAAAATAAATCATTAAGTGAGTTAGATGATTTTCTAATATGGGAAAAAAAATTTCCACAAATAAAAAAAGATCCTTATTACTCATTCATAAAAAAAGCAAAAAAAAGTAAACCTAAAGATTATTTAAAGTTATTCAATGAATGTAGAAAAAAAACTATTTCAGAGCAACTAGGTATTGCAAAAAATAAGATACATACATTTAGACACGAAACTTGTCACCAATATTATGGATATTATTCTCAGCAAAACTTTAAAAAAAATGCACTTATTTTTACTTTAGAGGGTGGAGGCGACGACAGTTCAGCAACAATAAGTGTTGTAAAAAATTATGAAATTAAAGAAAAATATAAAACCAATGACGCAATGGTTGGAAGAATATACAGATATATAACTCTTCTTTTAGGGATGAAACCAGGACAACATGAGTACAAAGTTATGGGTCTTGCACCTTATGGAACCAAATATCATGGTCAAAAATCTTTAGAACATTTTAGAAAATTTAACAAAATAAAAGGATATAAAATTGAAAAAACTAAAATATTTAAAGATGTGTATTTATCTTCAAGAAAAATGTTACAGGCAGAAAGATTTGACGGAATTGCTTGGGGGTTACAACAGTACGTTGAAGAATTTATAGAAAAATGGACACTGAACGCAATAAAGAAATTTAAAATTTCTGATATTATATTTTCTGGAGGCGTTGCTCAAAACATAAAAGCAATGAAACATCTAATAAGTCTAGATAAAATAAAAAGTGTTTGGACAGGTCCTGTTAGTGGTGATGGTTCATTAGCAATCGGAGCAGCCTGGATAGCAACTAAAAAATTGGATAAGAAACATAAGATTAAAAAAATGGACAATATTTACTTAGGAACAGAAATTAAAAGTTCCACACTTAAAAAAGAAATTTTAAAAAGTTGCAAAAAATTTAAGATTGTTGAAAATATAAAAAATAAAAAAATTGCAGAGTGGCTGAGTAAAGGATTAATAGTAGCCAGATGCAGAGGAAGAATGGAATTTGGTCAAAGGTCACTTGGTAATAGATCTATTTTAGCAGATTCAAGAAATTATAATAATATTGATAAAATAAATAAAAAAATAAAAATAAGAGATTTTTGGATGCCATTCACACCCTCTTTAACAATTGATGGTTGTAAAAAAATATTAAAAAATCCAAAAAATATTTATTCACCCTATATGACAATGGCATTTGATATAAACAAAGATTATGAAAAATATTTGTCAGCAGTAATACACCCTTCGGACAAATCTATAAGACCACAAATGTTAAAAAGAGAAAGCAATAAGGATTATTATGATTTGATAAAAGAATATGAAAAAATAACTGGTTTACCAGTTCTTTTGAATACATCATTTAATTTACATGGTGATGCTATAGTTGAAAACGCAACTCAAGCAATTAGTACATTTAAAAGATCAGACTTAGATGTATTAATAATTAATAATTTTGCGATTATAAGAAGAGAAAAGAATGATTAAACCAAAAATATTTTTATCAAAAAAAACTATTATAATAGCAGAAGCTTGTGATAATCATTTTGGCAGTTTAGATAATGCAAAAGAAATGGTAGTTAATGCTAAAAAAGCAGGTGCAGACGTAATAAAATTTCAGCACCATTTGCCGGAAGAAGAAATGCTTCCAGTTGTACCTAGGTCTAAAAATTTCAAAATTTCATTATTTGAATTTCTAAAAAAATACTCATTAAAATTAAAAGACCATTATGATTTAAAAGATTTTTGTAAAAAGAAAAAAATTGAATATTTATGTACACCCTTTAGTTACAAAGCTGCTGAGGAACTAAACGAAATGGGGGTGGGTTGGTTTAAAATAGGATCTGGAGAATTTACAGATTTACCATTTATTGAAAAACTATTAAAATTTAATAAACCAACGATACTATCATCTGGGATGTCTAGTCAAAAAGAAATTAAAATGGTTTATGATTTTATTTTAAAACAAAAAAATAAAAATATTGCGTTTATGAATTGTACAAGTGAGTATCCACCAATACATAAAGACATAAACTTAAATTATATTCCTAAAATGATAAAAAATTTTCCAAATGTAACTATTGGTCATTCAGATCATACCAATGATATCTTTACTTGTTTTGGTGCAGTTTCACTTGGGGCTAAAATAATTGAAAAGCATGTAAATTTAAAAAACAAAAATTTTGGACCCGACAAAGATGTTTCGATAGGTTTTGACTCATTTAAAACGTTAGTTAAAGGTATAAGAATTTTAGAACAATCACTTGGTAGTGAAAAAAAGATTTACCCTAAGGAAAGAATTATAAGAAAATGGGCAAGAAGAAGCATAGTTGCTATAAAAGACATTCCAAAAAACAAAATCATTGATAAAAATGATATATGGTCAAAAAGACCAGGAACAGGAATTCCCTCTCAATTTTTAAAAAAATTATTAGGAAAAAAAGCAAAATCAAATATTAAAATTAATACTTTAATAAAAAAAAGCCAAATACAAAGTAAATGAAGTTATTATTTTTTACAGGGTCAAGAAGTGAATGGGGGTATTTAAGACCAATCTTAGAATACTGTAAGCAAAAAAAGATAAATTTCAAATTATGTGCAACTAATATGCTTTTATTGGATAGTTTTGGATATCCTATAAAAGAAATTGAAAAAGATGGGTTTAAAGTAGATGAAAAAATTTATATGGCTCTAGATGGATACAATACTTATACCACTACTAAATCAATGGGCATATTAATGTCTTCCTTTACAGATACTATTCAGCGAATTAAGCCAGATTGGATTGTTCTAGCAGGCGATAGAGGTGAAACATTAATTGCCTCATTAGTAGGGGCATATACCAATACTCCAATTGCGCATATTCAAGCTGGTGAACTATCTGGAAATATTGATGGCTCAGCAAGACATGCAATAGGAAAGTTTGCTCATTTACATTTTGCATCAAATCTAGATGCATTTAATAGACTTTTAAAATTAGGAGAAGAGAAACAAAGAATTAAGCTAGTTGGCGCACCACAATTAGATGATTTATATTCTAAGAAGTTTAATTATGATGACCAAAATATATTTTTGAAAAAATATGGAATTGATATAAAAAATAATTTTGTCTTGGCAGTTTACCATCCAGTTACAGAAGAACTTAAAAATGTTAAAAGTGATTTTAATAAATTTTATAGTTTTTTAAAGCAAAAGAAATTACAAAAAGTATGGATTTCACCTAATAATGATGCAGGTTCTTCAATTATTAAATCTGAATTTTTAAAATTAAGAAGTTCCGATGATATAATTTTTGATAATTTGCCAAGACAAGATTACCTTACACTTTTAAAAAATTGTAAACTGATTATTGGTAACTCTAGTTCAGGAATAATAGAAAGTTCGACTTTCAAGACGCCATGTATAAATATTGGGCGAAGACAAAATAATAGATATAGGGCTAAAAATGTTATTGATGTATTAAATCTTAATCATAAGGAGCTTGAAAAAGCATATAAAAAAGCTTTATCCTCAAAATTTAAAAGTACAATAAGTAAGATTAAAAATCCATATGGAGATGGCAAATCATCAAAATTAATAGTAGATATAATTCTAGACACCAATATTGATGATAAATTAATTAAAAAAGAGCTTACATATTAATGTTAGATAAAAATTTTAAAGTCCAGTTTAACTCAAAAATCGAAGAAGCTATAACGAAAATACTTGAAAATTCACATAGAACTGTTTTTGTTTTAAATAAAAAAAAAATTATTGGGGTTGTAAGTGAAGGTGATATTTTAAGATCTTTAATCTATAAAAAGAATATCCATTCTAATGTTGGTTCTATTATGAATAAATCATTTATTTTTTTAGAAAAAAAAGATTATGAAAAAGCAAAAAATTTATTTATAAAAAACTTGGTACCAGTAATACCTGTTGTAAACCAAAAAATGGAGTTAATAGATATATTGACTCTAGAAGATTATTTAACAAAAAAATAAAATGAAAATTTTAGCTTTTGTTCCTGCTAGAGGTGGATCACAAGGAATAAAAAAAAAAAATTTGATTTTATTAAATAAAAAACCATTAATAAAATATACACTTGAAACAATAGATAGGCTTGGAAATTTAGTTCACCCATTTATTTCTACAGATAGCAAAGAAATTTTAAAATATTGTAGATCTCAAGGGTTTAAGACTTCTTATCTAAGACCAAAATTTTTATCAAGTAATAAAAGCAATGTTGTGGACGCTTTACTACATGGAATTAACTGGATAAAAAAAAATCAAAAAATTGACTTTGATACAATTCTTTTATTACAACCAACTTCACCTTTAAGAAAAATTATAGAAATAAAAAAAGCTATTAAGCTTTTTAATGGTAAAAAATTAAAATCTTTAGCAAGCGTTGTCAGAATGCGCGAAAGTCCATTTGAGTGTATTGAAAAGAAAAATAAAAAATGGGAATATCTAAAAAAACCAGCTAAAAATATTTATAGAAGACAACAGTTTAGCAAAAATTTTTATTTTATTGATGGAACTTTTTACCTTGCTAAAGTAGATTTTATCAAAAAAAATAAAACTTTTTTTAATAATAAAATGACGACACCCTTTATTTTAGATACAGATTGGCCTATTGATATAGACGAAAAAAATGATTTATTAGTTGCAGAAACCTTTATTAAAAAACAGGCTAAAAGTTCAAAATGATTATATATCCAAAAAAAGTTAATAAGAATTTATACAAACATAAAAATACAAATCTAAAAGCTTTTTATGGTTTGGAAAAAAATATTATTTTTTGTAAAAAGTGTACATATAGCAATCAAAAGCCTACTTCAGAAAAAGAATTTAAGCATAATATTAAAACAAAAAAAACAACTTTATCTATTGGTTTTGAGGGCATTTGCTCAGCATGTAAGATAGCAGAAAAAAAAGAGAATAATATTGATTGGATAGAAAGAGAAAGACAATTAAAAAATTTATGTAATAAATACAGAAGCAAAAATGGTAATTATGATTGTCTAGTCCCTGGTTCTGGAGGTAAGGATAGTTTTTATCAAGCTTATAAATTAAAATATGAATATGGAATGAATCCATTAACAATCACATGGGCTCCCCACATATATACAAGCTGGGGGTGGCAAAATTTTCAATCTTGGATCCATGCTGGCTTTGATAACTGTTTATTTACACCCAATGGAAGGGCTCATAGACTGCTAACACGCTTAGCGCTTGATAAAATCTATCATCCATTCCAACCATTTATAATGGGACAAAATCATTATCCTGTTAGAGCTGCAGTCAAACAATATAATATAAAGTTAATTTTTTATGGAGATGCGAATGCAGAATATGGAAATGCCGATAACTACAATATTCCATCAAAGAACATTAAATATTTTTCATCTTCAAAGGAAGAAGAATTGATGATAGCAGGAACAAGTATCAAAGAATTAAAAAAGAAATATCTTTTAACAGATCAAGATCTAATTCCATATTTACCTATATCTAAAAAAGAACTTAAAACATCAAAGGTTGACGTTCAATACCTTGGCTATTACCTTCCATGGCGTCCACAGGAGTGTTACTATTTTTCAGTAGAAAATGGAAATTTTATTGCTGCGCCAGAAAGAACACTGGGAACGTATTCCAAATATAATTCTATTGATGATAAAATGGATGATTTTCATTATTACACATTATTTATAAAATTCGGAATTGGTAGAGCCTCCTATGAGGCAGCGCAAGATATAAGAAATAAAGAAATTACAAGACAAGAAGGAATAAAACTAGTAAATAAATTTGATGGAGAATATCCTGCAAGATTTGAAAAAGAAATATTTGAATATTTATCTATTAATAATAAACAATATTCGAAGAAAGTTGTAGATTTATTTGAACAGCCAAAAATAGACAAGAAATATTTTGAAGATTTGACTAACAAATTTAGGTCGCCACACATTTGGTATACAAAAAATAATAAATGGCACCTGAGAAAAAAAATTTCAACTAAATAAGATAAATATAAATTATTCAAGAAAATGAATATAAGAATAATTCCAAGGTTAGATATTAAAGGTTCAAATTTAATCAAAGGAATACACCTTGATGGATTGAGAGTAATTGGAGATCCAAATGAATTTGCTGTCAAATATTATAATCAAGGAGCGGACGAATTAATTTTTATCGACTCAGTTGCAAGTTTGTATGGAAGGAACAATCTAATTGAAGTTCTTAGAAAAACAGTTGAGAATATTTTTATACCCATTACAGTAGGAGGTGGAATCAGAAGCGTAAAAGATGCTTATAAAATACTTAGAAATGGTGGAGACAAAGTTGCGATTAATACAGCTGCTATAAAAAAACCAACTTTAATTAAAGAATTAGCTAAACAGTTTGGATCTCAGAGTATCGTTCTTTCAATAGAAGCAAAAAAAAATATGAATTCATGGGAAGCATATACTCATAACGGTAGAGAAAGAACAGGAGTAGATGTTATAAAATGGATCAAAAATGGAATTAAATTAGGGGCTGGAGAAGTTTTACTTACATCTGTTGATAAAGAAGGTACTAAAAATGGTTTTGATATAGACTTAATAAAAGCAGCATCAAAAGTGTGCAGTGTGCCTTTGATATTATCGGGAGGACTAGGAGAGTCACAACATATAAAAGATTTATTTAAAGAGACTAGAGTTGATGGAATTGCTATAGCAAGCGCACTTCATTATAATTTATTAGATATTAAAAAAATAAAAAAAATAATAAATAGATATAATCTTAAATGATCAAGAAAGTAACTATAGTTGATTCTGGTACTGGAAATCTATTGAGTGTAATAAGAGCTTTTAACAAATGTGGTGCAAGTGTAGAAGTAACAAATAAAACGTCCAAGATTAAAAATGCATCCTGTATAATTTTACCAGGTGATGGTGCTTTTGGACATGCTACAAAATTATTAAATAAACTAGAAATTAGTCAATTAATTAAAGATTTTAGCAAAACAGGTAAGCCAGTTTTAGGAATATGTCTTGGAATGCAATTGCTTTTTTCTAAAAGTAATGAATTTGGGACGTATAAAGGGCTAAATATTTTAAATGGAAAAATTGAAAAAATTAAAACGAAAAATTTAAACTATAAAGTACCAGTAATTGGATGGAATAAAATTAAAGTTATAGAAGTTAAAAATAAAAGCACAAATGCAATATTGAAATGTTGTAAAGATAAATTATTTTATTTTGTGCACTCCTTTCAGGCTTTTGCAAAAAAAAATGAACAGTTAGGATATTATATTTACGAAGAAAAAAAAATTAGTGCAATAGTAGGAAAAGATAATATAATCGGTGCGCAGTTTCATCCTGAAAAGAGTGGAAAAAATGGTCTTAACTTTTTGAATACATTTTTAAAAAAATATTAAATGAAAAAAAATTACATAGATAGTTTTAATATTAATGGCTGGATAGTAATAAAATCATTTTTAAATGATAAAGAAGTAAATTTAGCAAAAAAAAAAATTTATGACTTTTTAAGTAAAAATATTTCAAAATACAAGGGAAGAACAATTAATTTTGCAAAAAAAGAACAAAAAATTTCTGAAATAAATTCTTTCCATGCATTGGAGGATTGTAAATGGGTAAAAGATTACTCAAAAAAAAAAAATTTAGTTAATATAGCAAAAAAATTATTACCATGTGACAAGGTTGAATTAAGAGCAAGTGAGTATTTTGCAAAACCTAAGAAAATTGGACTTAAAGCACCCGCACATCAAGATAATTTTTATTGGAATGTAAAAAATAGTAAAGGATTAACTGTATGGATAGCATTATCAAAAAGTTCTAAAAAAAATGGAACTGTGTATTATTATGATGGCTCACATAAAGACGGTTTATATGCTCACAAAAAATCTTTTGCTAAAGGGAGTTCACAAACTATAAAAAATCCTTCAAAGCTTAAAAAATATAAAAAAACCTTCCCAACTCTTAACGCAGGTGACATTTTAATTCATCATTGTTTAATTGTACATGGAAGCAATCCAAATAAAAGTAATCAATCAAGAATTGGATGGACTTTTCAGTATAAAGATAAAAAATCACAATATGACAAACATGCTATAAAGAAATACGAATTAAAATTAAATAAACAAATAAATAATTGAACAATCGTTGATTAAACAAAAAAAAAATATAAAAGTAACAAGCAATGATTGAAAACAGCTTTTTTAAGATTCCGAATATAAAAAATGTAGTTTTTTTGGGCGAAAATTCGATTTTAAAAAATCTAATTGAAATTACAAAAAAAAATAAATTAAATTACGAAGTTATAACTTCACCAGATCAATCAAAACTAATTGATAAAGAAGTTAAGTTTAAAATATTTAAAAAATTAGATATAGGATTTGAAAACTATATTAAAAAAAAATATAAAATTGAAGAAACCTTATTTATATCAATTAGGTCCAGATGGATATTTAACAAAAAAATGATTGATAATTTTTTTAAAAATAATCTAATAAATTATCATCCATCTAGATTACCATTAGATGCAGGTGCGGGTGGATTTTCATGGCAAATAATGAGGGGTGATAGAATTAATAATCAGGTATTTCATATAGTAGATAAGAATATAGACGGAGGCCCAATTATTCAAAGAGAACAATTTATATTTCCAAAAACTTGTAAGCTACCTAAAGATTATTTTGAATTTTGTTTCATAAAATTCGCTATTTTTTATGAAAATTTTTTAAAAAAAATAATTAATAATGAAAGCTTAAAGATAGAAAATCAGATGGAAAATTTGTCAAGATATTGCCCAAGACTTAATACAGATATTAATGGGTGGATAGATTGGGGAATGAGCTCTTTAGATTTATATCGATTTATAAATGCATTTGATGATCCATACAATGGGGTATCGACAATGTTAAATAATACTAGGGTAAGAATTAAAAAAGCACACTTACACGGAGGAGATAGCTCAAATCATCCATTTATGTCCGGTATCATTTCGAGACATGATACAAAATGGATAGTAGTATCCACAACAGACAAACACATGTTATTAATTGAAGAAATTATAGATAAAAAAGGAAAAAATATAATTAAAAGTTTGAAAGTAGGTGATCGTTTTTTTACTTCATTCAACGAACTTGATAATGCAAAAAAAATAAGACCAAGAGTAAATGAGAATGGTTTTGTTAAAGTTTAAAATTAAATTAATAGATAAAAAATGCCAGGATTTGAAATAATAGATAAGAAAGAAAAATTAGCTGTTTTGAAAGTATTTGAAGAAGGAGGTGTACTATTTGCACATGGTTATGAAAGATTGAGAAAAAAATTTCATGTTAGAGAATTTGAGGATCAAGCAAAAAAAAAAATTGGAACTAGATTTGCATTAGCTGTTACAAGTGGAACATCGGCAACATTAATTGCATTAAAAGCTTTAGGCGTTAAAAGAGGTGATGAGGTAATCACTCAAGCATTTAATTTTATAGCAACAGTGGAAGCTATAATTGAAGCGGGTGCAAAGCCAGTAGTAGTAAATGTTGATGAGACATTAAATATGTGTCCTAAGGATTTAAAAAAAAACATTACAAAAAAAACTAAAGTCATTATTCCAGTTCACATGCTAGGTGTATCAGCAAGGATGGATGAAATTAACAAAATTGCAAAACAAAAAAAAATTAAAATTTTAGAAGATAATTGTGAATCAATGGGTGCAAAATTTAATAATAAGTATTTATGTAATTTAGGTGATGTGGGTGTTGTAAGTTTTGATGGCGGAAAAACTATTACATGTGGTGAAGGAGGAATGATATTTACAAATGATAAAAAGATTTATAAATATTGTAATGAATATCACGATCATGGGCACGAATTAAATCCTAAAAAGCCTAGAGGCAGAGATACCAAAACTATTACTGGTTTTAATTATAGAATGACAGAGCTGCAAGCTGCAGTAGGAAAAGTACAGTTAAAAAAACTGAACTTTATTTTAAAACAAAATAAATTAAGATTTAAATCAATTTATGATGTAATAAAAAATACTAGTTTAATTTTTAGAGTTACCCCAAAAAAATCAGAACCAATTTACGATACATTAATTTTTAGCAGTAAAAATAAAAAATTAAGAGATGAGATAATTAGTCTCTTAAATAAAGATGGATTTGGTACTAAAAACTTGCCTGACTCACTTGAATGGCATTGCGCATATTATTGGGATCATGCCTTAAAAACTAAACAAATAGAAAGATTAAAAAGAACAAACAATATATTAAAAGAGTCAATTGCAATACCAATTTGGTTAAAAAAAACTACAGAAGAATACAAGAAAATTGGTATAAAAATCGAATTAACTTGCAAAAAATATCACAAATAACTTTCAAATAAAAATAATACTAAAATCTATTAAACTTTTTTTTTGATTGGTTTTCCCTCTACAAGCTGAATTAGATTATAATCAGGGTCATAACAAAAACACGTTTTTACATCATCAAAATCAGATTTAAGTGGAGGAGAAATAAACTTTACCTTATTTTTTTTTAACTTCTTATATACTGAAAAAATATTTTTAACTGTAAAGCATATATGTAATTGTCCCACATCAGTGTATTTTTTTGGTTTATTAATTTTTTTTCTTTTTGCATTTATAAATTCTATTAACTCAAGATAAATATAATCAGGTGAAATTGCTTTTATTACTTTAGCTTTAAGCTTTTTTTCACCAATTAATTCATTAAAATAGTTACCTTTTTCTATGAAATTTTGAATAACCTTTAAATCTAAAAATTTACAGTAGAATTTATAAGATTTTTTTATATTGTTAACAACTAAACCAGTATGTCTATATTCAGTAATCATATAAAATTGTATTATTTAAAGTTATCAGTATTATTGAAGCAGTTGTTATATTAAATAAATAAATATGTCTAATATTATTTAAATATGAAAAAAAAAAAAATAATTGTTACAGGATCTAGTCGTGGTTTAGGTTTTTACATAGCAAACAATCTATTAAAAGAAGGCCATCAAGTAGTACTTAATGGCAGGAGAAAAGCTAAAAAAAAAAATTATATAGGTGGTGATTTTTCGAAACCAAAAAGTTCAAAAAAAATAATTGAAAAATCTTTTAAAATTTTAAAAGGGTTAGATGTTTTAATATGCAACATTGGAGAAAGTAAATCATCTTTACCAAACAAAGAAACATATGAAGAGTGGAAAAAAATGTTTGATCAAAATTTTTATACGGCAATCAACGCGATTGAAGCATCAAAAAAATATCTTATAAAATCAAAAGGATCAATAATTTGTATATCCTCAATTTGTGGAAATGAACTGGTTAAAGGAGCCCCAATAACATATTCAGTATCTAAAGCAGCTTTAAATTTTTACGCTAAGAGTATTTCTCACTATTTAGGTCAACAAGGAGTAAAGATAAACGTTATTTCGCCAGGTAATTTAATGTTTAAAAATTCTGTTTGGTATAAAAAAATTAAAAAAAATAAAAATAAAGTTGATAAAATAATTCAATCAAACGTTCCTTTAAAATCATTTGGAATGCCTGATGATATTTATAATATGATAGATTATTTAATTTCTGATAAAGCAAAATTTATTAATGGGTCAAATTTTGTAATTGATGGTGGTCAAACAATAAAAAATTAAAATGAAATTAGATAAATTTAATCTAGAAAATAAGAACATAATAATTACAGGAGCTGCTGGATTGTTGGGGTTCGAGCATACAGTTGCATTATTAAATTGTGGTGCCAGGGTTATTATGACTGATATTGATTTAAAAAAATTAAATGCAATTAAAAAAAAACTGTTAATTAAAAATAAACTCCATAGAATTGATTGTTATAAAATGGATGTTGGATCTGAAAAATCAATACAAAATATAATTAAAGTTTTAACAAAAAAAAAAATTAAGATTGATGTTTTAATTAATAACGCCTGTTTAAATCCTAAGTATTCTAAAAATTTTAGTAATTTTAATAATAAGTTAGAAAATTTTTCAATTAACACATGGAATAAAGAAATCTTAATTGGTTTAACAGGAGCCTTCTCATGTTCTAAAATAATTGGAACCTATATGAAAAAAAATAAAACAGGTGGAGTAATTTTGAATATTTCATCAGAGCTTTCGATAATCTCACCAGATCAAAGAATCTATATATCAAAAAAACATGCCAATGTTAAACCAGTGACTTATTCTGTGATTAAAACAGGCTTGATTGGACTTACAAGATACTTAGCAACTTATTGGTTAAAAGAAAACATAAGGTGTAATGCATTATCTCCAGGGGGTGTAGAAGAAAACCAAAGTAAAGAATTTAAAAATAAAATTAAAAAACTTATACCAATGGGAAGAATGGCAAAAAAAAATGAATATCATTCAGCTGTACAATTCTTGTGTTCAGATGCTTCTAGTTATATGAATGGACAAAACATGGTTGTTGATGGTGGGAGAAGTATTTGGTAGATTTATTAAGTAAAATAAATTATATATCATTTTTTCAAAATGGATAAAAATAATAATCACGTTTTTTTAATAGCTGAAATTGGTATCAATCATAATGGTGATTTGGATATAGTAAAAAAATTAATTTCTGATGCAGCAGAAGCCGGATTTGATGCAGTTAAATTTCAAAAAAGAACAGTAGAAAAAGTTTATACAAAAAAATATTTAGACAATTTTAGAGAAAGTCCTTGGGGTAAGACGCAGAGAGAGCAAAAAAATGGTTTAGAATTCAATATTGATCAATATAAATTAATAGAAAAATTTTGTAAGGAAAAAAAAATTAAGTGGTCTGCATCAGCGTGGGATGAAGATGCTCAAAAATTCCTATCTAAATTTGATATTGAATTTAACAAAATAGCCTCACCGATGTTAGGCCACATGCCACTACTAAAACTTGTTGCATCTGAAAAGAAAAAAACATTTATCTCTACTGGAATGTCAACATTAGATGAACTTGATAAAGTTGTTGAAATCTTTGAAAAAGAAAAATGTCCATTCGAATTAATGCATTGTAATAGCACGTACCCAATGCCTGATGAAATGGCAAATTTGAAATGTATTGAAACATTAAAGAAAAGATATAATTGCAATGTGGGATATTCTGGGCATGAAAGCAGATTAATTTTAATTTCTGTTGCTGCTGTTATGTTGGGAGCAACCTCTATTGAGAGACACGTAACATTAGATAGAACAATGTATGGGTCAGATCAAGCAGCATCAATTGAAACCAAGGCCTTAAAACAGTTTGTAAATGATATTAGGGCCATCCCAATTATAAAGGGCAATGGTATTAAAGAACTTTCACCATCAGAAGAAGCAACAAGAAAAAAATTAAGAGTGGATGTTAATTAATATTTGTCCCTAACAAAATGAAGAAAATATTACAAAATTTATGAAGTCTAAAACCAGATTAGTATATTTCAATAATAAATTTGTTCCAGAAAATGAGGCAAAAGTATCCATTTACGATTCATCATTAATGTTTGGTGATATGGTTTTTGAAATGACTCGTTCATTTAACAAGAAGCATTTTAAGCTAAAAGAACATATTGATAGATTATATGTTGGTTTGAAAATTTTGAGAATTAACCCTGGTATGTCAAAAAAAGAAATGTTCGAAGCGTGTTTAAAAACATCAAAAATGAATGAACATTTATTTAATAAGAATGATGAACACAGGTTGATGATAGATGTATCTCGAGGGTTACTTGGAATATATGAAGGTATTAAAAATATTCACAAAGGCTCAAATGTAATAATCGCAGACTTTCCTTTAAAATGGACAGTAACTGGGATGGGTAAATTATTTGATGAAGGAATAAATGCAGTTATCACATCACAAAAAGTAATACCCTCAAGATATATGGACCCAAAAATAAAAAATAGAAGTAGGTTGTATTATTTAATGGCAAATATTGAAGCCTCTCAATTCAAAGGTAAAAATAATTGGGCACTTATGCTAGATGAGGATGGATTTATTGCTGAAGGATCAGGAAATAATTTTTTAATTATCAAAGATGGAAAGTTGATTAGCCCTGAAGGTAGAAATATGCTCAGGGGTATTTCAAGGTCTTATGTGATGGAAACATTATGTAAAAAATTAAAAATACCAGTTATAGAAAAAAATATTGAACCATATGATGTTTACAATGCTGATGAAGCATTTATGACAGGGACACCTTTTTGTATGTTACCTGTAATTTCATTGAACAGCGTAAAAATTGGTGATGGTAAACCAGGAAAAATATTTAAAAAGATTCTAACGAAATGGTCTACTGAAAAAAAAGTTAATATAGAAAAGCAAATAAAAACATGGGATCAGTCGAATAAAAGTGATGGTTCAAAAAAATTTAATCATGCCACACCTTACGAATTTAAGTAGAAATTCTTAAGAATAAAAATAATCAATAAGTGAAACATAAAAACAAACAAAAAAAAGTTTTTGCAACAATACAAGCAAGAATGGGGTCAACTAGGTTACCAGGAAAAGTCTTAAAAAAAATTAATGGTATTCCCTTACTAGAATATCAAATTAAAAGAATAAAAAAATCTAAAACAATAGACAATGTAATTATCGCAACAACAAAAAAGAAAGAAGATGATAAAATTATTAATTTAGCAAAAAAGTTAAATGTTCTATATTTTAGAGGCTCAAATAAAGATGTTCTAAAAAGAATTACTGATGCAACAAAAAAATTTAAATTTGATATTAATGTGGAATTAATAAGTGATAGCCCTTTTTCAGACATAAAAATTATTGACAAGATGGTTAAATTTTTTATTAAAAATATAGGAAAATATGATTATGTTTCGAATGGAATAAAAATGACTTACCCATCTGGAATGGAAGCATGTATTTATGAGTCTAAAACTCTAATAAATATTGAAAAAAAAATTAAAAAAAATAATAAAATGAGAGAACATGTAGAGTGTCATTTTACAAAAAATAAAAAATTAAAAAAGTGCAATATTTCTGCACCAAAAAAATATCATTACCCAAATATTTTTTTAGAAGTTGATACCCCTAAAGACCTTATTATGGTGTCTAAAATTTTTAAATATTTTAAAAAAATCAAAAAAACTAATTTTTATTTATCAGATATCCTAATATTTTTAAAAAAAAATAAAGATATAATTGAAATAAATAAGAAAGTACCAAGATCATGGAGACGATTAAAGGTAAGTACAATGAAAAATATTAAAAGCATAACACTCTAGTGCAATCAATTAATAAAAAAACTTATTTTTTAATAAATTCA
>Ga0307986_10001210_pt1 | contig 18916 bp, 23 predicted proteins | sample EllFjometageno82_FD_203170 | JGI IMG/M metagenome (GOLD analysis project Ga0307986, IMG submission 203170) | Marine microbial communities from Ellis Fjord, Antarctic Ocean - #82 | ecosystem: Environmental > Aquatic > Marine > Unclassified | place: Southern Ocean | collected 2014-10-09
AAGTGAGAAGACAGTTCAAAAAAATTCCTGGAATAATGAAAGGCAAAAGAAAACCTGACTACGGAAAATTAGTAGACTTATTAACTAAAGCTGCCATCAAAGAAATGATTATTCCGTCTTTACTCCCGGTATTATCGCCAATAGCACTTTACTTTATTATATTACCTATAGGCGGAACTGAAGCAGCACTTTCTTGTTTGGGTGCTATGTTATTAGGAGTAATTGTAACAGGTCTTTTTTTAGCTATCTCAATGACAGCTGGTGGAGGCGCATGGGATAATGCAAAAAAATATATTGAAGATGGTAATTTCGGTGGCAAAGGTTCAGATGCTCATAAAGCTGCAGTTACAGGAGATACAGTAGGTGACCCATATAAAGATACTTCAGGGCCCGCAATAAACCCCATGATCAAGATTACAAATATTGTAGCTCTTCTTTTATTGGCTGTGGTAGCTCACTAAAATTTATTTTTCCCGTACATTTTTTCTCTAACACTAGATAAAAATTTACTTACAAAACTTTTTTTAGTTACAGAATTTTCAGTATTCATTTTTGAATACGCGATCTTTTTCATATTGTTTTTATCGTATAATTTTTTGGCTTCTAAAACTCCATATTTATCAAATTTAAGTTCAAGAATATTGTTTTCTTTTAAGATATTTCTACCTAATTTGTGCATTTTTCCACGTGTTAAAGTTCTTTCAAAATATATCCAGGTATCTTGGTCTTTTAATGATTTAGAGTGTGGGTTACCAATTAGTTTAAGAACATCATTTTTATTGGTTTTTTTAACAATTAAAGTGTTTTTTCTATTTTCTAAAAAGTTTATACCGTGTGATTTTTTTGGTTCATTTAATTGACAGTTTGATAAAAAAATAAAAAATACTATAATAACTAAATTAATATGCTTGCTAAATATAAAAGACATAATAACTCTCTTTACAACAAATTGGTTGAATTATCACGTAATATTTTTTTTTACAAAGATTTATCACTTAAAGACAATTTTGAAACAAGAATTATTCTTATATTCATTCATTTTTCAGTAATAATTATTCTTTTTAAAAGAAAAAAATTACCTAAATTTCCTCAAGATATATTTGACAATATATTTCTTAATATTGAATACCATATGAGAGAATTGGGTTTAGGAGATGTTGTGGTGAACAAAAAGATGAAAACTCTTAATAGAATTTTTTATGATATATTATTGAAATTAGAAGTTAATAAAAGTGGCAATTTCGAGATTAATCAAAAGGTGCTTAAAGCACACTTTACGTCTGACAATGTATTGAATGAAGATATTTTGATCAAATTAAACAATTATTTTGAACTTTTTTACAATTTTTGCTTTGAATTGGATGATAATAGTATGCTAAAAGGACAAATTAATTTTAAACAATAATTTATTATGGCTGTACCAAAACGTAGAACTACAAAGTCAAAAAGAAACCAAAGAAGGTCTCATCACGGTGTGGCTAAGGTTAATATTGTTGAAGACAAAAAAAGCGGAGAATATAAACTATCCCACCATATAGATTTAAAGTCTGGCTTCTACAACGGTAAAAAAATCTTAGACATATAATATAACTACTTTACATGACTGAAAAAATTATTATTGCAATTGATGCAATGGGTGGTGAAAATGCTCCTAGAAAAAATATTGAAGGAATAAGTATTTTTTTAAAAAAAAAAGTTACTGATAATGTTTTTTTTAATATTTTTGGTGATCAAAACTTAATCCAAGAAGAAGTATCAAACTTTAAGATAAATAAAAAAAAAATTAAGATTTTTCATGCTGACACAGTCGTTTCTGATGAAGAAACACCACTTACTGCAATTAAAAATTCAAAAAATAGTAGCATGTGGAAATCTATAAACTCTCAAACTGTTTCAGATTCAAATATAACTATCTCAGCAGGGAATACTGGTGTTTTATTTGTAATATCAAGAATGATTTTAAAGACATTAGAACAAGTTAGCAAACCAGCTTTAGCAGGCTTGTGGCCAAGCAAGAAAGGTATGAGTGTTGTTTTGGACTTAGGAGCTAATGTGGAGTGTGATGAAAATAACCTAGTTGACTTTGCTGAAATGGGATCAGCTTTATTTAAATCATTGTTTCCCCGAGAAAATCCTAAAGTTGCATTGCTGAATATAGGGTCTGAAGAAATTAAAGGAACTGAAGTTTTAAAAAAGACACACTCTAAATTAAAACATATTTGTAAATTAGGTGACTTCCAATTTGATGGCTTCATAGAAGGAAATAAAATTATGGATGGAAATTCTAACGTGATAATTACTGATGGATTTACAGGAAATATAGCTTTAAAGACAGCAGAAGGAACAGCTAAATTTATTACGGACGAACTTAAAGCTTCCTTAACTGAAAATATAATTTCTAAAATTTCTATTTTATTTTCATATTTTGCATTAAAAAAATTTAAAAAAAAGCTAGATCCAAGAAAATTTAACGGGGCAATTTTTTTAGGCTTGAAGGGACCAGTCGTTAAAAGTCACGGCTCTACTGATGCTTTGGGTTTTTATTATGCGATTGATTTATGTTATCGAATTATAAAAGGGGATTTAATGAAAAAAATCAATAAGAATTTAAATCATCTGGATGACAATCAGTAAAAGAACAAACACTACAAAAAAAGATATAGCTAATAATATTTCTAAAAATTTGGGTATACCTAAAACATATGCTGAAAAAATACTTAACGATACAATAGGTATTTTAACACAAATGTGTAAATTAAATACAATTATAAAGATTAAGAACTTTGGTACATTTAAGAAACTTCATAAACATAAAAGAATTGGTAGAAATCCAAAAAATAAAAAAGTTTATGAAATTAAAGAAAGAAAAATAATCTCTTTTAAACAATCAATACGCATTAGGAATAAAATTAACCAATGAGTAAATTCATCAGTATATCAGAATTGGCCTCTAAAATAGGTTTGATAGACAAAAAAAATGGAAAGCCTTCTACGCATACTTTAAGATTCTGGGGGAAAAAATTCAAACAAATTAAACCAACTATTCTTAATGGAAATCGTAGATATTATTCAAAAAAAGATGAAGAAATAATAAATTTAATACACTATCTTTTGAAAACTGAAGGTTTAACTATAGATGGTGCAAAAAAAATCTTAAATAAGAAAATAAATAGTCTTGACGAATACAACTCATCAAGTATAAAAACTAATTATTATTTAAATAAATTAAAAAACACGTCTAAAATATTACTAAAGAAAATAAAAAAAATTAATGGCAAAAAAAACACATATTAAAGTCAGATTAGTACCTGAATCAAAACCTAATAGTGCTTTTTTTTATTATGCCAAGAAGCCTACAAAGGGTGAAAAAGCTAAGGATAAATTAAGAGTAAATAAATATAATCCATCTACAAGAAAACACGAAATTTTTGTAGAAAAAAAGTTACCACCCCACAGTAAATAGTCTACTTTTTAAAATTTTTATATTCAAAATCTATAAAAGCCTGAATCATTGCCTTCCATATTTTTTTTGTAATATCAGGATCTATATTCATTTTTATAGATTTTTTCCTTATGCTTTTAAGTATTATTTTTATTCTTTGATTGTCAACAATCTGATTTTTTTTTTGTTTTAACTTCAGCACTTTTTTGACCAAGTTACTTCTTTTTTTTATGATATTTAATAATTTAATATCAAGCTTATCTAAATTACGTCTTATTTTATTAAGTTTAGGATTATTCATAGCGACATAAATATTATATTTATTTTAATAAAAATTATATATTAAAATTATAATTATGTTAAAAAATAATAATTACAACAAAATATTAGTTCTTTGGTTAGTTTCATTAATAACTTTGATTATTTTGATGATTGTAGTTGGGGGTCTCACAAGATTAACGGATTCTGGCCTTTCGATTACAAGCTGGGAACTCTTCAGAGGAATTATACCTCCACTAAATAATGAAAATTGGCTATTATACTTTTCTGAGTATAAAAAAATTCCACAATTTAATATTTTAAATCCACTTATTTCACTTGAAGAATTTAAAGTTATTTATTTATGGGAGTATTTTCACAGATTACTTGGTAGGGTTATAGGTCTAACTTTTCTGCTACCTTTAGTTTTTTTTATATATAAAGATATTTTAAAAGATGAATATAAATATAAACTATCACTTGTTTTTATATTGGTGTTAGCTCAAGGATTTATAGGCTGGTATATGGTTCAAAGTGGTTTAACTGAAAATATTTCTGTTAGCCATTACAGGCTTTCGCTTCATTTAATTGTAGCTTTTATTATTTTGTCTTCTTTAATTTGGTTTATGTTAAATTTTTTAAGAAAAACCAATGTTTCATTTTTTGACTTTAAGGTTGATTTAGTTTCTATTAAATTTTTAATTTTTTTACTTTTTCTTCAAATTATTGTTGGTGCTTTTGTTTCCGGGCTAGATGCTGGAAAAATTTATCAAACATGGCCTCTAATGAACAATTCTTTTTTTCCTGATGATTTTAAAATTCATAAAATTAATTTTTTATATTATTTTAATGATCATGGTTTTGTTCAATTTATACATAGATGTTTAGCGTATTTAATACTTATTATAATAATTTATATTGGATTTAATATATATAAACAAAAAAAAATATTTTTATTTAAGCATTATTACTTTTTATTTTTATTCGTTTTGGTGCAGGTAATTTTAGGAATTTTTGTATTATTAAGTGGGGTAAACATTGTGGTTGCTTCAATGCATCAAATTTCAAGTATATTTCTAATAATTTTTTCATTAAATCTGTATCATAGACTTCTAATGAAATAACTGAGGTAAAATCATATAATAATCGCTATAAAAGAGTTAAATTTAATTGACTTTGTTATTTTTTATTAGTAATTATCGCCATATTTTAACTATGACTCCATTTATAAAAAAAAAAGATATAAAAAATGACTGGTACTTAATTAATGCTGAAAACGCAGTTGTTGGTCGTCTTGCAGCTTATATTTCAAAAGTTTTAAGAGGTAAAAATAAACCCACTTATAACCCACATATGGATAACGGTGACTTTGTTATAGTTACTAATATTGAAAAAATGAAGTTTACAGGAAAAAAGCTTACTGATAAAATATATTACAGGCATACTGGTCACCCTGGAGGTATAAAACAAACTAATCCATTAAGAATGATTGAAAAAAATAAAACTCAAGATATTTTAAGATTAGCTGTCAAAAGAATGTTGCCAGGTGGTCCATTAGCAAAAAAACAATTAACAAAACTTAAAATTTATCGTGGTGTAGATCATCCTCATGAAGTACAAAATCCTAAAGAAATTAATTTTGAAAAACTAAATAAAAGAAATATAGTCGAAAAATAATGGAAACTACTCCAGCAGAGAAACCTATTAAAAAACCAAAAATCAAACTTGATTTTAAAGATAGTAAATACGCAACAGGAAGAAGAAAAAGATCTATAGCAAAAGTATGGGTAAAAAAAGGAACTGGTAACATTTATGTAAACGGCCTTAAGATGAATATTTATTTTAAAAGACCCGTTCATCAAATTATTGTTACAAGACCTTTGGAAATTTCAAATGTAGCGGACATATATGATGTTAAATGTTCAGTTAAAGGTGGAGGACTGTCCGGACAAGCTGGAGCAATTATTCACGGTCTATCAAGGGTATTAGTTGACTATGATGAAGGGTTAAAGAAGACGTTAAAAAAAGAAAAATTAACAACAAGAGACTCAAGAGTTGTTGAAAGAAAAAAATACGGCCGTCGAAAAGCCAGAAGAAGCTTCCAATTTTCTAAAAGATAAATCATTTAAATTTATTATTTGTGTTTTCAATGATATAAATTTACATGTCCAAAAAAATTAACATTTCAATTGTCGGTGCAACTGGATATGTTGGGTTGGATCTTGTTTATCTTCTATCTAAACATCCAAAAGTGAATATTATAGATTTGTGTGCTCAAAAAAATTTAGGGAAATCCATTAATTATTTTGACAAAAGAATTAAAAAAAAATTACCTAAAATTGTTAATTTAAATAAATTAAATTGGGTAAAAACTAATATTGTTTTTTTATCTTTACCAAATGGCGAGGCGCAAAAAATAATAAAAAAATTCTATTTTCATAAACATATTAGATTTATTGACTTATCTGGAGACTTTAGGATTGAAAATCCTTTAGAGTATAAAAAATGGTATAAAATTAATCATAACGCTCCAAGGTTAATCAAAAAATCAATTTACTCGATATCAGAATTTGTTAAAAAAAATATTAAAAAATTTAGGATTATATCTAATCCAGGATGTTACCCAACATCAATTCAATTACCATTAATTCCTTTATTAAAAAGTAAATTAATAAAGTCTAAAAATATAATAATTGATTCTAAATCTGGCTATTCTGGCGCTGGAAAAAACTACAAAAAAAAATTTAATCATTTAAATTTTAGTAAATCTATTTTTGCTTACTCTGTAGAAAAACACAAACATATGGCAGAGCTAGATCAAGAATTTAAGAAGTTATCAATTAGAAATATTGAGTATAATTTTAATCCACATTTACTACCTTTTTACAGGGGTATATTATCAACAATATATTTAGAATTAAGTGCGAAGGCGACAATTAGTAAAGTGTATAATCAACTTAAACAGTCACATAAAAAAAATAAGTTTGTAAAAATTTATTATAATAAACATATAGGAAGTGGAAACGTTTCTCACACAAATATTTGCGAAATTTCAATATGTAAAACAAGAAATAAAAATAAAATAGTTATTTTGTCAGTTATTGATAATTTAATTAAAGGTGCTTCCGGACAGGCAATTCAGAACATGAATATATTGTTGGGTTATAATGAGGGATTGGGTCTAAAATGAAATTTTTAATTCTTTTTTTTTTTTTAATTACTTCTGCTTGTGGTGTTTCTCCAAAGAAAGTTTATATGTGTGGAGATAGAGCCTGTATAGATAAGAAAGAAGCTAACAATTATTTTAAAAAAAATTTAAGTTTGGAAATTAAAATTGAGAATAAAAAATACAAAAAGGATTTAGATTTGGTTAAACTTAACAAAAATGATGAAAATAACAAAATTAATGATGGGGAGCTACCAGAGGATATAATAGTGGGTCCTATTATTAAATCTATTCAAGATAAATTCTTTAACAAAGTTGATACAAAAAAATCTGTTATTAAAGATGACAAGATTAATAAAAAATTATTAGAGAAAAAAATTAAAAATGAGAGAAAAGAAGCAAAAATTATTGAGAAAAGAAATAAAAAAATATCAAAAGTTAAAAAAAAACTAACAAAAATAAATCAAAATATAATTACTGATGATAATGTTAAACGTATTAAAAAAAGTATTTCATCTCAAAACAACTCTATATGTAAAAATATAATCAATTGTGATATTGATAAAATTTCAGAAATGCTAATTAAAAATGGTAATAATAAAGAATATCCAAATATTGCCACTAAATAATATGAATAAAAGAAAAAAAATTAATATTGCAATTGTAGGTCTAGGAAATATTGGGTCTTACTTTTATAAATACATTGTTAAAAATAAAAAAAATCTAATAAATAAAACAAAATTTGATATTAATAAAATATATATATCTGCTCGTAATATTAATAAAAAAAGATCTTTTAAGATAAATAAATCAATTTTTTTAAAAAACTATCTTGATGTTGCAAAAAAAAAGGATATCAATGTTATTATCGAATTGATTGGAGGCTCTGAAGGAGCTGCAAAAAAATTAGTTTTTTCCGCATTGAGAAATAAAAAACACGTAATCACAGCCAATAAAGCTTTAATAGCGAAATATGGAGATCAACTTTCTATAATAGCTGAAAAAAATAATGTGAATTTAGAGTTTGAAGCAGCTGTTTGTGCGGGTGTTCCAATAATTAGAACTTTAAAAGAAGGTTTAATATCAAACAAAAATAACAAAATTTATGGAATTTTTAATGGCACATCTAATTATATTCTTTCTACCATGGATCAAAAATCATTAAATTTTAAAGAAGCCCTTTATAACGCTCAAACACTTGGCTATGCTGAGGCCAAACCTTTATCTGATCTTAATGGCGATGATGTTGCGTCTAAATTAAAAATTCTATCTTCTTTAAGTTTCAACACTTACATAAATAATAAAATTAGCATTGAGGGAATTAAAAATGTTGATAAAGATGATATCTATAATGCAAACTTACTTGGTTATAAAATTAAGCTACTTGGTGTTGCGGAGTATGAAAAAAATAAAATTATACAAAGAGTTCATCCGGCATTAATTAAAAAAGGATCTTATGTTTCTAATATTGATGGTGTTTTAAACGCAGTCATAATTGAGTCTAATCAACTAGGGCAAACTGTATTACAAGGAGAGGGGGCTGGGCCAGGAGCCACAACATCTGCTTTGGTATCGGATCTCTGTTCTGTGTTGAGAGGTAATATTAAATACCCTTTTGTTTTGCCTAGCAAAAAAAGGAGTAGAGGAAATTTTAAAGACATATCAGAAAAAAAATTTTCAGCTTATTTTAGGCTTGATGTAAAAGATAAACATGGGGTTCTTTCTAATATAACAAATATTCTTTCCAAAAACGGTGTTTCTGTCAAAAGGCTAATTCAAAAACCAATGAAAACAAAAAAAAACTCTTCAATAGTAATAATTACTCACAACTCGGATAATAGATCTTTAATAAAAAGCATTAATATTTTGCAAAAAAAAAAATACTTAATTAATAAACCTAAATTTATTAGAATTGAAGATATCTAATGTCTATTGGTAAAGATTATTTGAAACAATTTATTAAATCTACTGAACTAGCTGCTTGCGGTGCTTATCCATTCATAGGAAAAAAAGATAAAATAGCGGCTGATCAAGGAGCGGTAGACAAAATGCGCGAACAATTAAATCTAATTAATATGGACGGCACTGTTGTAATTGGAGAAGGAGAGATGGACGAGGCTCCAATGTTGTACATTGGTGAAAAAGTTGGAACAAAAGAAGGGTTATGTTTAGATATAGCGCTTGATCCTTTGGAGGGAACAAATTTTGTAGCGAAAAATTTGCCAAATGCTATTTCTGTAATAGCCGTTGCTGAAAAAGGAAATCTATTATCAGCACCTGACACTTATATGGAAAAAATAGCAATTGGTTCTGATCTACCTAAAAACTTATTAAATTTAGACAATTCAATAAAAAAAAATATTTCATTATTGGCTGATGCTAAAAATACAGTTCCAGAAAAAATAACTGCTTGTATTTTAGATAGACCTAGACATTTAAAAATTGTTCAAGAACTTCAAAGTCTTAACGTTAAGATTAATTTTATACCTGATGGCGATGTTTATGGTGCAATGGCAGTGATAGACGAAAACTCTCCTGTTGATATTTATATGGGTATAGGTGGAGGACCAGAAGGAGTTCTGGCTGCCGCAGCATTAAGTTGCTTTAATGCACAAATGCAATGTAGATTAGTTCTTGATGCAGAAGAATCGAAAAGAGCTATCAAATTAGGAGTTGTAGACTTAAAGAAACAATATTCAATTGATGAAATGGTTAAAGGTGACGTAATTTTTTGCGCAACAGGAATAACAGATGGAGATCTAGTAAAAGGTGTAAAACGTCATAATAATGATTTTATAGTTGAAACATATGCTTTACATAAATCTTCCAAATTCAACAAAAAAATAACTAACATTATTAAAAAATGAATTCAGTTTCTGTAACTGGAAAAAAATGGATTCTTAAAAATTTTAATAACGATGATGTTAAATATATTAAAGATAACTTTTTTTTAGATGAAATTACCTCAAAAATAATAGCTATTAAAAAAATTAAAAAAGAAGATATTAGCAACTTTTTAAATCCCTCAATTAAAAATATAATGCCAAATCCCCATGTTCTAAAAGACATGGAGAAAACTACAAAAAGAACTGTAAAAGGAATTCTTAATAATGAAAAATTCGGTATCTTCGGAGATTATGATGTTGATGGAGCAACATCGGCTGCAGCTTTAGGGAAGTACTTCAATTATATAGGATCTAAATTTGAAGTTTATATTCCAGACAGAAAATCTGAAGGTTATGGGCCGACTAAAGGTGGTTTTGAAAAACTAATTTCATCTAAAGTTGATTTAATTTATACAGTTGATTGTGGCACTTTATCTTTTGATGCAATAGATTTTGCTAAAAGTAAAAATATTGATGTATTAGTTTTAGACCATCACCAGTCGGAAATAAAATTACCTAATGCATTTTCAATAGTTAACCCTAATAGATTTGATGATATTTCAAATTTGAATTATTTGTGTGCAGCAGGGGTGTGTTTTATGTTTTTGGCCTCTCTAAACAAAGAGTTAAGAAATATTAACTGGTTTAAAAAAAATGACTTAGCAGAACCCAATTTAATAGAGTATCTGGATTTAATATCCCTGGGTACTGTATGCGATGTTGTTCCTTTAGTAGGTTTAAATAGAGCTATAGTAAAGCAAGGTCTTAAGGTTTTAAAATCAAAAAAAAATATAGGGTTAAAAACATTGATAGATTTGTGCAAGATTGAAACCAATCCAAATTCCTATCACCTTGGGTATGTCATAGGTCCAAGAATTAATGCGGGTGGTAGAGTAGGTAAATGTTCACATGGTGCAAGTTTACTACTTAATATCGATCCTAAAAAAGTTTATCAAATTGCTTCTGAACTTGATGCTTTTAATAAAGAAAGACAATTATTAGAAAAAAACTTATTAGAAAAAATTTTAAATGAAAAAATAAACGCTGAAGATCCTGTAATAATTCTAAGTGGAAAAAATTGGCATCAAGGAGTGATTGGAATCATTGCTTCTCGTTTAAAAGATAAATTTAATAAACCAGCTGTAATTATTTCACTTGAAAATAATTTAGGAAAAGCTTCAGCAAGATCTGTAATTGGTTTTGATATAGGTTCTGTTATTATTGCCGCGACTCAATCTGGTATTTTAATAAAAGGGGGTGGACATAAAATGGCGGGAGGTTTTACAATTAATGAAAGTAAAATAAACCTATTTAAAGAATTTGTATTTAAGAAATTCATAAATAATAGGGGTGATACGTTTCAAGAAGAAAAAATACACTTCGACCATATTATTTTACCATCCGCTGTTAATCTTGATTTTTTTGAAAAAATTAACAAACTATCACCTTTTGGATCTGGAAATTCTGAGCCTAAGTTTCAAATAGAGAATCTTAAATCAATAAATTCAAAGATTGTAGGTGAGAAACATATTAAATCTATTTTGATAGGAAGGGACGGAACTAGTGTAAAAACTATAGCTTTTAATGCTTTAGAGAGCGATATTGGTGCGTATTTGCTTAAAACAAATCATAAACCCTTCAATATCGTAGGCAAATTATCACTCAACGAGTGGAAAGGAAAAAAAAATGTGGAGTTTATTATCGATGATATTTCTGTTAATAAATAGCACAAGAATATTACGGTCCCATCGTCTATCGGTTAGGACAGCTGGTTTTCATCCTGCAAAGAGGGGTTCGATTCCCCTTGGGACCGCCATTCTTTAATTATGAAAAAAATTTTAATTTTTCTTATTTTAAATTTATGTATAATTTCAAAAGGTTTTGCAAATAGTCACTCACCCGAAATTATATACTCGTGCAAAAAAAAGAATTCAGAAAAATTTGATTACTATGGTTTCGAAAAGATAAATGATAAATATGTAATTAGTAGATATAACCATAAAACCAATAAATTTTATTCAAGCTATAGTGTTTTATATAAAAATGAAAATAACTTGATGTGGGATTATTTTCATCCAAAAGGACTTATAGTAACCTACTACTTTAAATCAAATAATTTTTCAAAAGATATTATTGAAAGTGATAAAATTTTATTTAGCACAAGTAACAAAAAATTTTTAAAAAAAATTACTAAATTCGGTAAAAAACAAGATTTACTAAAATTTAAGGGAGATGACAGCTCTGAACATTATGATAAGGTGTTTAAATTAAATAATGAATTTACTTTTTTTAAAAGCAACTTATTAAGGGATAATACTTTTACAAAAAGTGTTAAAGGGAAATCAGAAAGAAAGTGTACTAAAGGATTTATAAAAAATTAAAATATGTACGAAAAATTCGGTCAATTCATAAACGGTAAGTGGCAAAAATCATCTGGTGGAGAAACCTATGAGGTTATAAATCCAGCTACTGAAGAAATAATTGGTAAAGCATCTAAAGCAAACAAAGATGATATTCTTAAAGCTTTAAAATCTGCAGAAGAGGGTTTAAAAATTTGGAAAAATACTTCACCTTGGGAAAGAGCTAAAATTATAAGAAAAATCTCAGACTTAATTAGAAAAAGAGTTAATGTTTTATCGAAATGGTTAACGCTTGAAGTTGGTAAGCCTTTATCTGAAGGGCCAGGAGAAATTAATGGAGCGGCTGATATATTCGAATGGAACTCTGAAGAAACAAAAAGAATTTTTGGAGAAACTAATCAAAGTCGTTTTCCAAACACTAGAATTCAAGTTTTTTACCAACCAGTTGGCGTAGTTGCAGCATTAGTTCCTTGGAATTTTCCTGTAATTTTAGCGTCTAGAAAAATATCTACTGCTTTAGCAGCTGGTTGTTCTGTAATAGTTAAGCCCGATGTAATTACACCTGGCTGTGTAATGGAAATTGTTGATATATGCAGAGAAGCAGGTGTGCCGGCGGGCGTTGTCAACTTATTATCTGGAGATCCAGCTCAAATCTCGTCTGAATTAATATCATCTGATATTATAAAAAAAATATCAATTACAGGATCTACACGAGTTGGTAAATTAATATTAAAGCAAGCAGCTGAAAAAGTTCAAAGAGTTACAATGGAATTAAGTGGTCATTCTCCATTTATCGTTTTTGACGATGTAGACTTAAATAAAGTCACTGATATGGCTATTGCAGCTAAATTTAGGAATAATGGCCAAGTTTGTATATCACCTAACAGATTTTATATTCACGAAAGTAAAAAAGATCTTTTTGCAAAATTAATGGTAGATAAAACTAAAAAACTAAAAATGGGTAACGGTATGGATAAAGATACTTTATTGGGTCCCTTAACAACAAAACAAAGGCTAGAGAGTGTGGAAAAATTAGTTGAAACCACAAAAAGAGAAGGGGGTAAAATACTGCTAGGAGGAAAAAAATCAGCAAATTTTAATAAAGGCTATTATTTTGAGCCTACAATATTTGATGATATTAAAGATAATTTTACAATAATGAAAGAGGAGCCTTTTGGTCCAATAGTTCCTCTACTAACTTTTAAAAATTTTGAAGAAGTAATAGAGAGAGCAAATAAAAATGACCTTGGTCTTTGTAGCTATGTTTATACAAACAGTTTAGAAAAAGCTAACAAAGCGTCAGAATTATTGGAAACTGGCTGTGTAGCAGTCAATACTGACATCGTAGCTGTGGCAGAAGCGCCTTTTGGAGGAATAAAACAGACTGGATATGGAAGAGAAGGTGGCTCTATGGCTATAAAAGATTACTTAAATGTAAAATACGTTCATCTAGGAGTAAATTATCAATAATGAAAAAAAAAATTGTTCAAATACTTTCTAAAAAAAACAAAGGTTGCTAAGATTTTTTTTGATGAGCTACTATGTATACATGCTCAAATCGGTTGGATTAAAAAAAACTACTTACGTTGGTTATACTAAAGATCTAGAAAAAAGATTATTACTTCATAATTCTGGCAAAGGCGCAAAATTTACTAGAGGGCGTAAATGGAGGGTTATTTATAAAGAATTTTTTGAATCGAAAAATAAGGCAATTTCTAGAGAATATTATATAAAGAACAACAGGTCAGAAAGAAATAAAATAAAAAATAATAATAAATGAAAATTGCAATACTACTTCCTTATAAAGAAAATTTTTCACCTGAATATCCGGGAGCCGTTTCACTCTTTATCAAAGATACGTCAAATTTTAGTAAATATAAAAAAAATCTTATAGTTTATGGTAATACAAATTTTAAAGAAATATTTGATATTAAATATATTAATATCTCATTAAAAAAAAATATTATTACTAGTCAAACTAAGCAGTATGTTGATAAATTTATTGAATACGAAAAACAAAGCAAATCGTATCTTATTGAAATTCACAATAGACCAAATTACTTGAGGCTCTTAAAAAATAAATTAAGCTCAAAAAACTATACTTTATTTTTTCATAACGATCCTCTTTCAATGGAGGGATCCAAAACAGTTAAAGATAGAATTTTTTTACTAAACTTATGTTATAAAATTATTTTTAACAGCAACTGGTCAAAAAAAAGATTTCTAGAGGGCCTAAACAACAAATATGTAAATAGTGAAAAACTTTTAGTTTGTTTTCAGTCAGCAACACCAGGGAATCTTAAGTTAATTAAGAAAAAAAAGAAATGGATAACTTTTGTTGGAAAGTTAAATAAGGCAAAAGGGTATGATATTTTTGCCAAAACAATTATTAAGGTTTTAAATAAAAATAAAAATTGGAAAGCAAAGGTGGTAGGTGACGAAAAGAGAGAAAAAATAAATATTACACATAAGAATGTTGATTTATTAGGCTTTCAAAAGCATTATGAAGTTTTAAAATTGTATAAAGAATCTAGTATTGCAGTAGTTTGCTCAAGATGGGAGGAGCCTTTTGGAAGAACTAGTCTAGAAGCTGCTGCAAATGGCTGCGCTGTAATAATATCAAATAGAGGTGGTTTGCCGGAAACAGTCACAAACGCAATTATTTTAAATAAACTAAATGAGAAAGAGTTAAAAAAAAATATTTTAGATTTAATTAAAGACAACCGGAAAAGATCCTTGCTACAAAACTTATCTATTAAAAATTTTTATTTATCACATAAATATGTTTCTGATTTAATTGATAATTATAGAAGTGAAAAACTTGAAAAGATTAATTTATTTTCTACTCATAAAAAAAAAGTGCCACTGCGAATTCTACATATAACTAATTTTAATGAAAGACTTGACGGTAGACTATTTTTTAATACTGGCAGAAGAATCAACAATGGTTTTATTAGATTAGGACACAGTGTGCTCGGATATAGTGATAGAGATATAGTTAAATACTATAGATCTTATAGAGATATAAATGGATCAATTAATCTTAACGAAAAACTTAAAAACACCTGTTATAATTACAAGCCAGACTTGATTGTCATGGGCCATAGCGATTTAATAAGTGCTAAACAGTTAGGAACTCTAAAAAATGAGTATCCTAAAATTAAAATAGCCCAATGGTTTTTAGATCCATTAAATAAAAATGGTCCAGATTTTGAAAGAAATAAACGTCGTATATTAGATAAGTCTGAATTTATAGATGCAAATTTTATAACAACCTCTCCTGATAAATTAACTTTTTTACCAAAAAATACAAAAAACTATTTCATACCCAACCCGGTTGATAGTTCTTTTGAAACACTAAATAATTTTGAAAAAAGTTGTAATGTTGATGTTTTTTTTGCATTAAGCCACGGTGTGCACCGAGGGGTTCTAAAGTACGGAAAGGCTGATGATAGAAATTATTTTCTAAAGCAGTTGGTAAATAAAACTAAAAATATAAAATTTGATTTATATGGTGTAGATAAAAAACAACCAATATGGGCTGATCATTATTTTAAAGTGATATCCAATGCAAAAATGGGGCTTAATCTTAGTAGGGGTGAACCATTGAAGTATTATAGTAGTGACCGTATTGTACAAATAGTTGGTAATGGTCTGGTAACACTAATTGACGAAAAAACAAAATATTCTGATTTTTTTTCTGATAAAGAAATGGTTTTTTATAAAAATATTAATGATTTATCCGAAAAAATTATAAGGATATCTAATGATGAAAAACTAAGAAAAAAAATTGGTAAATGCGGAAAAGATAAATATTTTAAATATTTTAACTCAACAATAATTGCTGATTATATTATAAATAAGACTTTAAATATTAATACTAAAAAAAATTATTTTTGGGAAAATAGATAAAGTAAAGATATTTACATGAAAACAAAAATTGCTTTAATTACAGGTATAACAGGACAAGATGGTTCTTATTTAGCTGAATTTCTCTTAAATAAAAATTATGAAGTTCATGGAATAGTTAGAAGGGTCGCCCTGGAAGATGAAACTCACAGATTATGGAGATTAAGGAAAATATTGAATAAAATTAATTTACATAGTGCGTCACTTGAAAGTTACGCGAGCTTAGTTAAAATAGTACACAAAGTTAAACCAAGTGAAATTTATCATTTAGCTGCACAGAGCTATGTAAGTTATTCTTTTGAAGATGAATTTTCAACTTTGAATACTAATATTAACGGTACTCATTTTATGCTTTCAGCTATTAAAGATTTTTCTCCTAAGACAAAGTTTTATTTTGCAGCATCGTCAGAAATGTTTGGCAAGGTTAAAGAATCACCCCAGAATGAGGAAACTGCATTTCATCCAAGATCTGCTTATGGCATTTCAAAGGTTGCGGGGTTTGAATTAACTCGTAATTATAGAGAAGCTTACAATATTTATGCTTGTTCTGGCATACTATTCAATCATGAATCACCCAGAAGAGGATTTGAATTTGTTACTCGTAAAATATCTCACAGCGTTGCTCGTATTAAGCTAGGTTTACAAAAAGATTTAAAACTAGGTAACATAAATTCAAAAAGAGATTGGGGTCATGCCTCAGATTATGTTGTGGCAATGTGGAAAATGCTGCAACAAAAAGAAGCAAATGATTACGTAATAGGAACTGGTAAAATGCATAGCGTAAAAGATTTTGCTAAGTTAGCTTTTAGCCACGTAGGTTTAGATTATAAAAAATATATTAAAATTAATAAAAATTTATTACGGCCCGCTGAAGTTGACACATTGAGGGCAAATTATAAAAAAGCTGAAAAAAAGTTGAATTGGAAACCCAGTATTGACTTCAAAAACCTTGTTAAACAAATGGTAGATGAGGATATTGAGTTTGTTAGAAATAGTAAATATTAACTATCATTAAATTTATATGAACAAGTATCTATTATTCCGCACAGATAGAATAGGGGACTTCTTGCTCAGTGCAATACTAATCAAATCTATAAAAAGAAATGACCCAAATTCTTATATAATAGTAGTGGGATCAAAAAAAAATTACACTTATATAAAAACCTTAAAATTAATTGATGAAGTTATTTTATACCCAAGTAACATTGTAGAAAAATTTTTTTTTTTTAAAGATGTGTTTTTAAAAAAATATAAATCTAAGATTGCATTAGATGGTAAAAAAAGATCTATTGGTGCGTGTATATTTGGGAAAGCAAAATATAAATTTCTACTAACAACAAAGATATTTTATAAAAAAATTTTTAAAAAAGCGTTTAATAAAATTATTCATAAAAATGATTGTGCAAACAAAATATTAGAAATTGAAAGAATCTTAAGCATAATGAATTACGACTTAAAATTAACTGACTACGATATTTTCGAACATGAAAAAAGTTTTCAATTAAAAAAAGATAATGGTGGAATATTGTTGCATTTTGATGAAAAGTGGATTTTTAATGATTATATAAAAAAATATATTTCGATTGAGCCATCGTACGATGAATTTTATAAATTTATATGTAAAATAATAGAAAAATCGAACAAAGATCTTCATATTTCCTCAGGTATTAAAGACAATAAAATTTTAGAAAAATTAAGATCAGTAATGTTTTTAAATAAAGATTTTTACTGGAAAGAACACAAATCACATAAAATTTTTCTTTATTTTAATTCAACATTTATTGACCTAAAAAAACTTATACATAGTAATAGTAAAATAATATGTTGTCATGGTGCGCCCACACACGTAGCTTCTGCGTTAAATAAAGAAATTATTGATATATATGACAAAAGTGAAGAATTGTTCTATAAAAAATGGAACTCACATTTTCGTAATTACAATTTTTTACATAGAACAAACTTTAAAGAATTATCTAAAAATATTATAAATCTATTATGATCTTTTTAAATAAATTTGATAATAAAAAAAATATAAGGTTTTCATCATTCAAAAAAACGATTGAAATTTCTTACTCAAGAAAATTTAGTGTAATTGCTGAAACAGGAACCTCAAGAGGTAAAACTAAGTTTTTTTTTATTAAAAAATATAACTGGAAAGATGGAATGAGCACACCAATTTTTGCTGAATTTGCTCATTTTATCAATGGCACACTGTATACCTGTGATATTTCAAAATCCAATATAGATAATGCTAAGTTATTTACAAAAAAATTTTCAAAAAATGTTAAATATTATGTAGACGATAGTGTTAATTTTTTAAAATTTTTCCCACATAAAATTGATCTTTTGTATCTTGATTCTTTAGATGGTCACGATCCTATTGCTGCATCTAAACATCAGTTGGATGAGGTGAAAGCATCCATAGACAAACTACACTCTGGATCTTTAATTTTACTAGATGACAAGGGGTCTAAAACTAATTTATCTATAGATTTTTTAATGCAAAATAATTTTAAAATTTTATACGAAACAAAGCATCAGGTGCTTTTAAGCCAAACTATTTGAAAAATTAATATTTGAAATCTTTTCTTGCAAAAACTAAATCTGCATTTACCCAGTTTATTAGTTTGTATTTATTTTTTGTTAACAAATCATAAATTCTACTATTTTTAATAAATTCTATATCTTGGTTGTAAATCTCAAGTTTTCTTTGAGATTTGTCATTACACTCTACGCATATTATGTCTATTTTATATTTTTCAAAATTAAAATTCATTAATGCTTCATACTCATGGTCTTCTACGTCTATTGACATAAAGTCTATTTTTTTATTCTTGTAAGGAGAATTTTTTATTATCTCATTCAATGTTGTTGATGTTTTGCTTATTATTTTTTT
>Ga0307986_10001214_pt1 | contig 18859 bp, 17 predicted proteins | sample EllFjometageno82_FD_203170 | JGI IMG/M metagenome (GOLD analysis project Ga0307986, IMG submission 203170) | Marine microbial communities from Ellis Fjord, Antarctic Ocean - #82 | ecosystem: Environmental > Aquatic > Marine > Unclassified | place: Southern Ocean | collected 2014-10-09
TTAAATCTTTTTAATTCTGGGCTGTTTTTTATAAACCCAAGATTCCAAGTATGAACATTTTGTAGATCAGCAAAACCACCATGGCAAAAAGCTCTTATAAGATTTAATGTTGCTGCTGATTGAGAATAAGCTTTAAATAATCTTTTTGGATCCGGAACTCTTGACTTTTCACTAAATTCCATCCCATTAATATTGTCACCCAAATAGCTTGGTAGCTCTACCCCATCTTTTATTTCTACTGGTGAGCTTCTGGGTTTTGAAAACTGTCCAGCAATTCTTCCAACTTTTACAACTGGTAATGAGGCTGAATAGGTTAAAACTAATGACATTTGTAACATTAATTTAAACGAGTCTCTTATGTTATCAGGATTAAATTCAGCAAAACTCTCCGCACAATCTCCTCCTTGAAGTAAAAAAGCTTTACCATCAACAACATTAGCAAGTTGATCTTTTAAATGTCTTGTCTCTCCAGCAAATACTAAAGGTGGAAACGTCCCTAGTTTATCCAAAACCATATCCAGTTCTTTTTTGTTAGGATACTCGGGAATGTGTTTAACTGGATACTTTCTCCAACTATTTTTTTTCCAATTTTTCATATACAACTGGGGATTGTTTTAACAGAATTTTAAATTTATTCAACTGTTACAGATTTTGCCAAATTTCTAGGCTTATCTATGTCGTGACCCTTTTTAAGAGCTGAATAATAAGCAAGTTTTTGGAGTGGAATAGTCAAAAGAAAAGGCAGTAAGTCATCGTTAGTATTTTCAACCTCGATTGTTTCCCAAATATTTTCTGAAATTACTTCATCTTTGCTTTTGTTGGTAATTAATAAAACTTTTGCCCCTCTCGCTATTACTTCCTGCATATTTGAAATAGTTTTTTTATAATAACTATCTCTTGGTGCCAGAACAACTACAGGCATACCTTCTTCAATTAATGCTAGTGGCCCATGTTTCATTTCACCAGCTGGGTAACCTTCTGCGTGAATATAAGATAGTTCTTTTAGTTTTAATGCACCTTCTAATGCTATCGGATATGAAAACCCTCTTCCTAAAAACATAGAACCTTTTGCATCATTGAAAGTCGAAGATATTGCCTGAATGTCATTATCTGTTAGCAATGTTTTTTCAATCAATGCCGGCAAATTTTTGAGATCTTTAATTTTTTCTTGATAATTTTCAATTTTAATCTCACTTCTTAAAGAGGATAATTTTAAAGAAAGAATGTAGAGAACGAGTATTTGGCCTAAAAATGCTTTAGTTGAAGCTACTCCAATTTCTGGACCACAATGGATAGGTAAAACAAAGTTCGAGTCTCTTGCAATTGAACTTTCAATTACATTTATAACTGAACAAGTCTTCATTTTATTTTTATTGCATAAATCTAAGGCAGCATAAGTATCTGCTGTTTCTCCTGACTGAGAAACAAATACATATAAAGTATCACTTTTAAATCTATTTTTTCTATATCTAAATTCAGATGCAATATCAATATTAACATCTAAAGTTGTTAACTCTTCAAACCAGTATTTAGCCATTAAGCATGAATGAAAAGCTGTGCCACAACCTATTAAGGTAATTGATTTAATTTCATTAATTTTCCAAGGAAAATTATAAATATTGATGTCATTATTTATATTATCAACATATTCTTTAATGCAAGTTTTTACTGTAGCAGGCTGTTCTTCTATTTCTTTAGCCATGAAATGCTTGAAATCACCTTTATCATAATTTTCTTCATTAGAAGAAAGTTCTAATACTTTTTTATTAATTTTTAATCCTTCTTCGTTAAAAAAATTAACCTGATCTTTTTTGACTATGCAAAATTCACCATCATCTAAATAAGTAATTTTATTTGTCATTGATTTCAAAGCATAAGAATCTGACCCTAAATAGTTTTCATTTGGACCATAGCCAACTGCTAAGGGTGAGCCACGTCTTGCTCCAACTATTAAATCTGATTTATCTTTAAAGATTATGCCCAATGCAAAACTTCCATGAAGCTGTTTTAAAGTTTTGGTAATGGCTTCTTGTAATTCAGATGTTTTTAAATTTTCAGTAATTAAATGAGCAATAACTTCCGTGTCTGTTTGTGACTTAAATACATGCCCCTTACTAACCAGGTGTTTTTTTAATAATGTTGAATTTTCAATTATTCCATTGTGTACAACCGATACGCTGTCAGATGAATGTGGGTGTGCATTTATACTATTTGGAACACCATGTGTTGCCCACCTAACATGTCCAATACCAATATTTCCTAATAAATTTTTTAAATCAAAATTTTTTTCTAAATTATCTACTCTACCTTTAGATTTTACTTCATTAATAATTCCAGCTGATAAGGTTGCTATACCTGCAGAGTCATACCCTCTATATTCTAATTTTTTTAAAGAATTTATAATATTGGCTGATACAGATTTATTGCTAGATATTCCTATTATTCCACACATGGTTATTTTCTTTTATAATTTTTCATTTCTGTTTGAGGTGTTCTTGTTAATGCTAAGGACTTTTTCTTTACGCTTTTGGTAATTACTGATCCAGCACCAACCACACTCTCTTTCCCTATAGTTAATGGGGCAACTAAAGATGAATTAGATCCAATAAAAACTTTATCTTTAATTTTTGTTTTATTTTTTTTTAAACCATCGTAATTACAAGTTATTGTTCCAGCGCCAATATTTACAGATTTTCCAATCTCGGCATCACCTATATAAGATAAATGATTTACTTTAGATTTTTTTCCAATGGTGCTTTTTTTGACTTCTACAAAGTTTCCAATTCTTGACCCTTCTTTTAAAATAGTACCAGGTCTAATTCTTGCGTAAGGACCAATTTCAACTTTGTTTTCAATTTTACAAGACTCAAGATGTGAAAAAGATTTAATCACTACATTATTTCCTATTTTCACTTTTGATCCAATTACAACATAAGGTTCGATTGTTACATTTTTTCCAATTTTAGTATCATTTGAGAAAAAAATTGTTTCTGGTCCCATCATCTTAACGCCTGATTTTAAAAATTTGTTTCTAAGTTTATTTTGAAATTTGTGTATATTTAATTCTTTCATTTTAAAATGCTTTATATTAAGAATATGTTTTAATTAATTCACATAATATTTCTTTAAAATACTTTTAAAATGAAGCAAAAATTTACGATTTTATTCGATTTAGATGGCACTCTTGTTGATACAGCGCCAGATTTAATGGGTGCACACAATCATGTAATGAAAAAATTTGGATACCCCACAAAATCAACTAAGCAAATAAGAAGTTTAGTTGGTCAGGGTGCTGGGGCTATGCTTGGAAGATCTATTTGGGGACAAGCAAAAAAAGAATTTGGAAAAGTCCAAGATGAAAAGGTTAAAAAAGAAATGGTCAAAGATTTTGTAGATTTTTATGGAAAAAATATTTTAAATGAAAGTACACTTATTAATGGGGTTAAAGAATTTTTAATTTGGGCTAAAGAAAAAAATATATCAATGGCCGTTTGCACAAATAAACAAGAACATTTGGCAATAGACCTTTTAAAAAAAATTGGTATCTACAATTTTTTTGAATATGTTGCTGGGCATAACACGTTTGATTACTGTAAGCCTGATCCAAGACATTTAACCTCCGTTGTTGAGATACTAGATGGAGATCTAAAAAAAACTATAATGATTGGTGACAGTGAGACAGATGCTGATGCTGCAAAAAATGCTGGGATACCTGTAATCTTATTGGAGGATGGTTATACTGAAAAAAATACAACCGAAATACATCATAATCACTTGGTAAAAGACTTTGTTGGTATTGAAAAAATTGTATTAAAATATCTTTAGGATTGATTATTTTTTTTTTACTATTAAAAACAATTTTGTAAATTAGGAGTTATTTTGATAGTACATAAAGTAAAAGTTTACCCATCTAAAATCAAACTACCCAAGAAAAATCAACTTGCTTGGAAGATTGCAGAGGTTGCTAGTGATAATGCAAAGCTAAATAAGGAGGCTATTGAAATGGTTATCAATAGACTTATCGATAATGCTTCTGTTGCTATTGCTTCATTAAATAGAAAATCTGTAATTTCATCTAGAGAAATGGCACTAAGACACCCACGTAAAAATGGAGCAACTTTATTTGGCGTAAACCCAAAATTCAAATTTGATTGTGAATGGGCTACTTGGTCAAACGGTACTGCTGTTAGAGAATTAGATTTTCATGATACTTTTTTAGCTGCTGATTACAGTCACCCGGGTGATAATATTCCACCTTTATTAAGTGTTGCTCAACAAAATAAAAAAAGTGGATTTGATCTTTTAAGAGGAATAATTACTGCTTACGAGGTTCAGGTAAATTTAGTTAAGGGTATTTGTTTGCATAAACATAAAGTGGATCATATTGCACATCTAGGTCCAAGTGTTGCAGCGGGATTAGGTACAATGCTTAAGCTCAATACTGAGATAATCTACCAAGCAGTTCAACAAGCATTACATACAACTATATCTACTCGGCAATCTAGAAAAGGTGAAATCTCAAGTTGGAAAGCATATGCACCAGCTCATGCAGGAAAACTTGCTGTAGAGGCTGTCGATAGAGTTATGCGTGGTGAAGGTGCCCCAAGTCCAATTTATGAAGGTGAAGATAGTGTGATTGCCAGAATTTTAGATGGGAAAAAAGCAGTGTATAAAGTTCCTTTGCCTAAAAAAAGTGAAACTAAAAAAGCAATACTTGAAACTTATACAAAAGAATACTCAGCTGAATATCAATCTCAGGCTTTGATTGACTTAGCAAAAAAACTTAAAAATAAAATACAAAATTTAAATCAAATAAAAAAAATAGATATCTACACAAGTCATCATACACATTATGTTATCGGTACCGGCGCTAATGATCCCCAAAAGATGGATCCTAATGCAAGTAGAGAAACTTTAGACCATTCTATAATGTATATTTTTGCTGTTGCCTTAGAGGATGGCGATTGGCATCATGTAAAATCATACTCAAAAACAAGAGCTAAAAGAAAAAGTACAATAAAGTTATGGAAATCAATTAAAACTTATGAAGATAAAAGGTGGACAAAAAAATATCACAACCCAAACCCTAAAAAAAAATCATTTGGTGCAAAAGTAATTGTTACTCTAAATAGTGGTAAAAAAATTATAGAACAACAAGATAGAGCTGACGCACACCCTTATGGTTCTCGTCCCTTTAAAAGACAAGATTATATTAAAAAGTTTTTAACATTGACTGAAAATATCTTAGATAAAAAAGAAAGTGATAGATTTTTAAAAACAGTTCAAAATCTTAAACAGTTAAAGCCTGGTCAGCTAGATGGATTAAATATTAAAATTAAAAAAAGTAAACTTAAAAGAAATTTAAAAAAAGGTATCTTTTAATGCACTTTGTTGAAAAAGAACCAAATCAAAAAAGAATAGATTTTGTTGACAAATTAAAATCAAATAAAATTTTGAGAGTGCCTGGTGCTTACAATCCTCTTACAGCAAAGTTGATCGAGGAAATTGGGTATGATGCCGTCTATGTCTCTGGAGGAGTAATGGCTAACGATCTAGGTTTTCCTGATATCGGGCTAACAACACTTCAGGATGTAAGTACAAGATCTTATTTAATTTCAAGAGTAACAAGCCTTCCAACCATTGTTGATATAGATACAGGTTTTAAGTCTTGCAAAGAAACAATTGAAACCTTTGAGGAGTTTGGGATTACTGCTGTTCATTTAGAAGATCAAATTGAAAGAAAAAGATGTGGGCATTTAGATAATAAAGAGTTAATTTCAACAGAGGCAATGGTAAAAAAGATTAAAGAGTGTGTAGCTGCTAAAAAAGATGAAAATTTTAAAATTATTGCCAGATCTGATGCAAAAGGTGTTGAGGGAATTGATAAAATGATCGAGAGATGCAAAGCTTATATCGATGCAGGAGCTGATATAATTTTTCCGGAGGCTTTACATGATGAAAAAGATTTTGAAAAGGTAAGAAAAGAACTTTCGTGCTACTTGCTAGCGAATATGACTGAATTTGGAAAATCTAAATTATTCAACTACAAAGAGCTAGAACAATTTGGTTATAATATTGTAATTTATCCTGTTACCACACAAAGATTAGCCATGAAAAGTGTCGAAGATGGATTAAGAGACATTTATGTAGACGGCCACCAAAAAAATATTATTAATAAAATGCAAACTAGAAAAAGATTATATGAGCTTGTCGAATATGATAAATACAATAGTTTGGATGAAAAAATTTATAACTTTAATACTGAAGGACATGAGTAGTGGGTGAAGAGATAAAAAAGGGTTTGATGGGTGTTACTGTTGATGAAACAGCTGTTTCAAAAGTGATGCCTGAAATTAATTCACTAACTTATAGAGGATATGCAGCTCAAGACTTGTGTGCTGAATGTAAATTTGAAGAAGTAGCGTACCTCATCTTAAATGGAGAGCTACCTAATAAAAAGCAATTAAAAAAATTTGAGAAGCAAGAAAATAAGGAAAGAAAAATCTCCAAAACTTTAGTTGATGCTATCAAAAAAATTCCTAAAAAAGCTCATCCTATGGATGTTGCAAGAACTGTAGTGAGTATAATGGGGCTGGAGGACAAAGAAACTAGAGATAACTCTCCTGAGGCAAACATGCGTAAAGTAATGAGAATTTTTGCTAAAACTCCTGTTGCTTTAGCTGCATTTTATAGATCAAGAAAAGGTAAAAAAATTATACCACCAAAAAGTAATTTATCTTTTTCTGAAAACTTTTTTCATATGTGCTTTGGCAAAGTGCCTAATAAAGACATTGTAAAAGCATTTGATGTTTCTTTAATTCTTTATGCTGAGCACAGTTTTAATGTTTCAACTTTTACAGCAAGAACTATAACAAGCAGTTTATCTGATATTCATGGAGCAATCACTGGTGCTATAGCTAGTTTAAAAGGACCCCTTCATGGAGGTGCTAATGAGGAAGTAATGCACATGATGAATAAGATTAAAAAACCAGAAAATGCACTCAAATGGATTAATAATGCATTAGATAACAAAGATGTGGTGATGGGATTTGGTCATAGGGTTTACAAGAGCGGTGACTCTAGAGTGCCAACAATGAGAGAATACTTTGGAAAAGTTGCAAAAATTAAAAAAGATAAAAAATTCGAAAAAATATATGACATAGTTGAAAAAGTTATGATTGAAAGAAAAGATATTCACCCAAACGTAGACTATCCTACTGGACCAACATATCACTTAATGGGTTTTGATACTGATTTCTTTACACCAATTTTTGTTATTTCTAGAATTACTGGTTGGTCTGCACATATTATAGAACAACATGCTGCTAATAAACTAATCAGACCGCTTGCAGCTTATAACGGCAGTAAACACAGACAAGTTACCTCTTTAAGCAAAAGATAAGCTTTTAAAAAATAAGTTCATTTTATCTTCATCACATTTTTTATACAGATAAAAAAAAAGGGACAGTAAAAACTATCCCTTTTGAATTTTAATTTAATACAAGCAGATTAACTAAATGCTTCTGTCCATGAACCTTGAGTTGATGCTTTAGAGTATTCAGTTGCACGACCTTCAAAAAAGTTCATATGTTCTACGGCATTCAACATTGTGTCCAACCAAGTTAATGGGTTTTTATCAATATCATAAATTGGCTCTAGACCTAATTGAGTCAACCTTCTATTGGCAATAAACCTAATATATTGTTTAACTTGCTCGCCAGTTAAACCTTCCATTGGTCCCATTTCGAAAGCAAGATCTATAAAAGCATCTTCATGCTCTATAATTGTTCTACAAGCTTGATAGAGCTCTTTCTTAAATTCAGGTGTCCAGATTTCTGGGTTTTCATGAATGAACTCTTTAAACAATCTAATCATAGAATTACAATGAAGAGTTTCATCTCTTACTGACCAAGTAACAATCTGACCCATACCTTTCATTTTGTTATGTCTTGGAAAGTTAAGTAAGATTGCAAAACTTGCAAAAAGCTGAAGGCCTTCTGTAAAAGCACTAAATACAGCTACTGTCAAAGCAATATCTTTTTTTGAACTCATGTCAAAATTCTGCATATAATCATACTTATCTTTCATTTCTTTGTACTTCATGAAAGCGGAGTATTCAGATTCTGGCATTCCAATTGTATCTAAGAGATGTGAATAAGCAGCAACATGAACTGTTTCCATTGAAGCAAAAGCTGTCATCATCATTAACACTTCAGTCGGTTTAAATACAGTTGTATAATGTCTTAAGTAGCAATTTTGCACTTCCACATCAGCTTGAGTAAAAAATCTAAAAATTTGCGTTAATAGATTTTTTTCTGACTGTGTTAAGTTTTTTTGCCAATCTCTAACATCATCGCCTAGTGGCACTTCTTCTGGCAACCAGTGAATTCTTTGTTGAGTTAACCAAGCATCATAACACCACGGATATCTAAAAGGTTTATAAACAGGGTTTTCAACTAACAATCCCATTTTTTGTGGTTGAATAATTTCTTTTTTTTCGGTTTTAATAACTTCTGATTTAATTTTTTCTGCTACTGACATGATAAACACTCCTCGTATTTTGATTCTTCAGTTGTTTGCTTTTTTGCTTGGTAAACGTTAGCTGTTACATCGGTTGATGAAGCATCATTGATATTTTCAGCTCGTTGAATTGATTTTGACCTACAGTAGTAAAGGCTTTTTAGTCCTTTTTTCCAAGCATCAAAATGAATTTTGTGTAATTCTTTTTTATGCACATCAGCAGGTAAAAATAAATTTATCGATTGAGCTTGTGATATGAATGGAGTTCTGTCACCACTTAATTCAATAATCCAACTTTGGTTTAATTCAAAAGCTGTTTTAAAAACATCTTTTTCTAAATCAGTTAAATAATCTAAATGGGAAACTGATCCTTGGTTAGTTGTGATCGTAGACCAAGTCTCGTCATCGTTTTTACCATGGCCTGCTAAGATTTCTTCTAAATATCTATTTCTAACATTGAATGATCCTGACAAAGTTTTATGTGTATAACTGTTTGCAGCAACAGGTTCTACACCTGGTGATGCACCACCACAAATAATTGATATAGACGCCGTTGGAGCAATCGCAGTTTTATTAGAAAATCTCTCTTGAAAACCATACTCTGCAGCATCAGGACAGGCCCCTCTTTCTTTTGCTAAATCTTTTGATGCTTTATTAACCTGCTCATCAATTTGCTTAAAAATTTTTTTATTCCATGATTTGGCCATTACTGATTCAAGTGGAATTCTATTTTTTTGTAAAAAAGAATGAAAACCCATTACTCCAAGCCCAACACTTCTTTCTCTTTCTGCAGCATACGTTGCGTCAGAGAATTGCTCTGGTGCTTTATTGATAAAATCAGATAATACATTATCTAAAAATCTCATAACATCTTCAATTATATTTGGATCATTTTTCCACTCATCATACGTTTCTAAATTTAGTGAAGACAAACAACAAACGGCAGTTCTATCTCTTCCATCTTTATCAATTCCTGTAGGTAAAGTTATTTCACTACATAGGTTGGAAGTTTTAACAGTTAAATTTGCAAGTTTATGATGTTGTGGAATTAATCTATTAACAGTATCAATATAAATTATATAAGGCTCCCCAGTTTCAATTCTTGCAGTCAATATTCTAATCCATAAATTTCTTGCTGAAACTGTTTGCTGAACCGTACCATCAGCTGGACTTTTTAATGCCCACTGTTCGTCAGTTTCAACTGCACGCATAAACGCGTCAGAAAGCAAAACACCATGATGTAAATTTAATGCTTTTCTGTTTGGATCACCACCTGTCGGTCTTCTCATTTCTATAAATTCTTCAATTTCAGGATGATCCACTGGAAGATAACAGGCAGCTGAACCTCTTCTTAAGGATCCTTGACTAATTGCCATGGTTAAAGAGTCCATAACTTTTATAAAAGGGATTATTCCAGAAGTTTTTCCAACTTTACCAATTTTTTCGCCGATAGATCTAAGGTTACCCCAATAACTACCTATGCCACCACCCTTTGCAGCTAACCAAACGTTTTCACTCCACAAATCAAGTATTCCATTTAAGCTATCTGATGCTTCATTTAAAAAACAAGAAATAGGCAGTCCTCTCTTTGTTCCACCATTAGATAATACTGGTGTTGCTGGCATAAACCAAAGGTTGCTAATGTAGTTGTAAATTCTTTGCGCATGTAAATTGTCATCTGCATACGAACTTGCAACACGTGCAAATAAATCTTGAAAAGACTCGTTATGACCTAAATATCTATCTTTTAAAGTTGCTTTACCAAAATCTGTAAGCTTAGCATCCTTTGAACGATCAATTTTAATAATGATGCCTTTATCATTTTGAAATAGTTCAGTTTCGTTATTAAGTGAAAAAAGATCTGGTCTTTTCTCTTTTGAAACCTCATTAACACTAGGGCTATATTCGGAGACAGCTTTCTTTAAGGCCTGTGATAGAATCTTATTCATATTTAATACTGTATTTTGTTATTGTAACGAAAACAACTATATGTTGTAGACGTTTAGTGTTGATATACCATATAAACAATTAATCAACAGAACATTTATAGAACATTAAAAATATTATACAATAAAAAAATACAAAAAAGAGTAAGTAATTAACAGATGAATCAAATTATTAAAATAGATCCATATGGGTTTAGAGAATATGACGCTCGTTGGTTATACAAAAAAGATATCAATATTGAAGGTATAGAGAATCTTGGCAAAGGACTTGGTACACAAATAAAAATTCATACAAAAAAAATTAACCCTAGGGTTATAGTGGGTCACGACTACAGATCATACAGTGAAGAGATTAAAAGTGCTCTTAAAAAAGGTTTAATCTCAACTGGGTGTTATGTTGAAGATGTAGGGTTAGCATTATCTCCTATGGTTTATTTTGCACAATTTAATTTAAACGCAGATGCAGTCGCAATGGTTACCGCAAGTCATAATGAAAATGGATGGACAGGTGTAAAGATGGGGATCAAAAAAGGTTTAACTCATGCACCAGAGGAAATGAATGAGTTAAAAGATATTACTTTAAGTGAAAAATTCTCAAAAGGTGAAGGAGCTGAAAAGCAAATAGAAAACTTTCAAAAAGTTTATAAAGAAGACTTAATAAATAAAAATAAAATTGAAAAAAAAATAAAAGCTGTTGTTGCATGTGGCAATGGAACGGCTGGAGTATTTGCCCCAGACATTTTAAGAGGAATAGGCTGTGAGGTAATTGAGCTTGATTGCGAGTTAGACTGGACATTTCCAAAATATAATCCAAATCCAGAAGACCTAAAAATGCTACATGCTATTGCAAAAGCTGTAAAAGATAATAATGCTGATATCGGTTTTGGTTTCGATGGAGACGGAGATAGAGTTGGTGTCGTAGATAACAATGGGAGTGAAATATTTTCAGATAAAATAGGCTTGTTAATTGCTAGAAACTTATCTGCAAAACATAAAAATTCTAAGTTTGTGGTTGATGTTAAATCAACTGGGTTATACTCAAAAGATGAAGTTTTATTAAATAACAACTGCGAAACTATTTATTGGAAAACAGGACATTCTCACATTAAAAGAAAAGTTAATACTGAAAAGGCATTAGCTGGCTTTGAAAAAAGTGGTCACTTCTTTTTTAACCAACCATTAGGTTTCGGTTATGATGATGGAATAAATTCAGCAATACATGTGTGTCACTTATTAGAAGATCAAAATAAAATGATGAATGAAATGATCAACGAACTTCCAAATACATACCAAACACCTACTATGGCACCTTTTTGTAAAGATGAGGAAAAATATCTAGTAGTTGACGAATTAGTTAAACAAGTAAAGGAAATTAAAAATAACAAAACTAAAATCGATGATCAGATAATAACTGATGTTCTTACTGTTAATGGTATTAGGTTTTCTTTTGAAGATGGTTCTTGGGGCTTGATCAGAGCATCTTCTAATAAACCGTCTTTAGTTGTTGTTACAGAAAGCCCTACCTCAGATGACAGAAAGAAAAAAATATTTGATTTTATTGACAATTTACTTCAAAAGACTGGCAAAATTGGAGAGTACGATCAAAAAATATAATTAATTATTTTTATTTTTCTTCACTGTTACTAGTTTTAATATTAATAACATTGCTTACATCTTCATCATCGTCATTTTTAACATTCGACCGAACATTATAAAACTTTTTTACTAATTCCTCTTCTTTCACTTCTTGCTCATGGTCAAAATTTTTTTCCCATTCTTTTAATCTACGGTTTTCATCTCTAATTCTTTTATCTAGCTCATCTTTTTGCTTCAAAGCAGTTTCTTTATCTTCTCTAATTGTTTTTTGTTTTTGTTCATCCCTTCTTAATTCTTCGGCTCTTGTTCTTTGTTCTGTTTCTCTGGAAATCTTTTCTTGCTCTATAGCTTTCAGTTTTTCTTCTTTTATTTTTAATTCATCTTCTTTAACTTTTTGCTCAGCTTGTTCTTTAAGCAACAAATCTTCAATTTCTTGCTGTCTTTCAATCTCTAATAGTTTTAGTCTATTTTCTGTTTCTCTTAGTTTTTCTTCCTCATATTTTAATTTTTTGGCTGCTTCTCTAATTTTTTGTTCTTCATTAAGTCTAATTTCTCTTTCAATCTCTTTTAATCTATTTTTTTCCTGTCTATCTTTTTCTTTATCTTCTCTAAATTTTTGTGCTCTAAGCTCTTTTTCTTTAATAATTTCTTCTTTAGCTTTAATTTTTTCTTCTCTAATTTTTTGCCTTTCAAGCATCTTTAATTTTAGCTCTTCTTCTTTGAGTTTTCGCACATCTTGTCTTAACTTTTGTGATTCTAAATCTCTAATTTTTCGCTGTTCAATTGAAATTCTTTTTGTTTCAATTTTCTTTCTTATTTCGCTATTTTTTCTTTCATGTTTTTCATTATTAATAATTAATTTTTGTTGCTCTAATATTTGTAGTTTCTCGTCTTTTATTTTATTTAGTCTTTCTTTCTGTGCTTGTATTTTTTGTTTTTGTAATTCTTTTTTTTTATCTAATTCATTTTTTTTTTTAACTTTTATTTTTTGTTTTTCCCATTCTTTCTTAAGATTTATATAATAGTTTCCAACTTTACTTTTTGTATCTTCGATAATGTTAGCAGGATTAATTTTTAATTTATTTAAATCAAAATTTTTTGGTACTGAAAAATTAAAGTTCTTGAAATCTATAATTTTTTTTTTGTAAATCTTTTTTAAAGACATAGAAAAGTCTACCAAAATAAAAATAATTTGTAAAATTGGGTAAGCGATTACACTGGCCATTTATATGTAATTTATCACTGAAAAATCAGTTCGTTTAATTTAAACAAAAAAAATTCAATCTATACGAGAAATTATAACTAAGTTTTATAGCTTTTTATTAATCGAGAATCGGATATTTATTCAATAATTTTCATGATTAAAAATTTTTTTATTTTATCTTTATTGTTAATTCTCACTAACTGTGGCCCTACTGGTGCTGCACTTTTGGGTCCTTCAATTGCAGGAGCAAGAACTGGAAGTGTATACCAAGCAGGGTTGTCTTATGGCTCTGGTCATGTGATAAAAAAAACCAGGGAAGGTTTAGAAAAAATTAAAGAAACTAAAACAATTGTTTATCAACAGGTAGATCTTTTACACAAAAAAATTAAGAAAAATAATGATAAAGTGAATAAAGTTGTTTTAAAGAATCAGGCGAATATTTTTTTCAAGGCTGTAAAAAACAATTTAAAAAAGTACAATTAATTCATTTTCAACTAATAAGTGTTCTTCAAATTTTAGAGAATCGACTAACATTAACTTGAGGTGATGGAGGGAGACTGAAATCACCTCTTTCTATTCATAGCTTTACATATCTTTTTCTTAACTTTTTCTAGTTTTAATTTTGTATAATTTTTTCCTTTAACAACCCATACAGATGAAGGCCAAGTTCTATCATTTTTATATCTTGCTATAATATGAATATGTAATTGAGGTACGATATTTCCAATTTTTTCAACATTAAGTTTTGGTGTTTTAAAAACCTTTTTCATTAACTTACTGCAATAAACTATCTCCTTCATCAAAAGCAATTGATCTTTTGAATTTAATTCAGAAATATCTGTAATACCTTTTCTTTTAGGAATTAAAATAATCCAAGGAAATATCTGATTATCAATTAGTCTTATGGAGCATAATTTTAAATCACTTATGTGATGTGAAGATTTTAGAAAATCTTTATTAATCATGATTATAATTTAAGATATTCATAGAAAAATTTGGTTGCAATTAATAATAAAAAAATTCCAAGGAATTTACTTATTTTATTTTTATCAATTTTATGTACTGTTTTAGCTCCAATTCTTGCCATGAATGTCGTAATGGGAATAAATATTAAAAAAGCAGGAATGTTTAAAAAACCAATACTTAAAGGAAGATTAGTTTCTAAATAATTGCCTGATATTAAAAAACCAATTGAACCAAACAATGCAATTAAAAAACCAATGGCAGCCGCACTACCAATTGCTCTAGTTATTGGATAACCAAAAAATTTTAATATCGGTACATTCATAACAGCGCCTCCTATACCCATTGGTGCTGAAACAAAACCAACAATAAATCCTAAGATTATTTTTAAATATAGTTTCATTTTAATAATAGTGTTTTTTTTTTTTTCTTTTAATAAGATCAAGTGAATCCCTAAAAATAAAATAATAATTGAGAAGAATAGCACTAATGATTTTGTTTTAAGTGATGCCGCGAAAATTGTTCCAACCGTCACACCTGATACAACAAAAACTCCATAATTTTTAACAATATCAAAGTCTACAGCTTTAAATTTATGATGTGTTAAAACTGAAACAATAGATGTCGGAATTATAATTGCAAATGAAGTTCCAACAGCAAGGTGCATTGTATATTGTTGATCAATACCCAGTGATCCAAATATATAATATAAAAAAGGAACAGTTATTAATCCTCCTCCTATACCAAATAAACCCGCTACAAAACCAACTGGTATTGCGGTCAATACCATTAAAATTAAAAAATATGTATATTCATTTGAGAAAATTGTACTAAGCAGATTGACCTACGCTTGTATCAACATTGTTAAATTTAATTTTATCCATGATATGATCAATTTTTTTTACATCTGCATCTCTTACACACATGTTTTCACTTAAGTATCTTTTCCAATAACTAGCACCTGTTTGACCATGAAAAAGTCCCAGAGTGTGTCTCATAATTTGATTTAATCTTGTGCCTTTTTTCAACTCATCTTTTACGTATGGAATTAATCTTTCTATAACTTCTTGTCTACTTGGAATATTATTATTATTAAAAATTTCTTTTTCAATATCAGCCAATATATATGGGGTGTGATATGCAGCTCTACCAATCATCACGCCATCTGTTTTATTTAAATGAGGTTTAATTTCATCTACCGTTGAAATCCCACCATTAATAATTATTTCCTCGTTTGGAAAATCTTTTTTTAATTTATATACATACTCATATTTTAATGGTGGTATGTTTAAATTTTGTTTTGGAGTAAATTTACCCAACATTGCTTTTCTAGCGTGAATTATAAAAGTTTTTACCCCTGTAGATTTTAAAATTGATATGAAATTGAATAAATTTTCATAATCTTCAATATTATCATATCCAATCCTAGTTTTAATTGTTACCGGTAGGTTTGTTACAGACTGCATTTTACTCAAGCAATCAGCAACTAAATTTGGTTCTTTCATCAAACAAGCACCGAATTTATTTTTTTCTACTTTTTTACTTGGACAACCTAAATTTAAATTTATTTCATCATACCCAAAATCCTCGCCTATTTTAGTTGCTTCAGATAAAAGTCTTGGGGAAGAGCCCCCTAATTGAAGTGCTACTGGTTTCTCATTAATATTAAATTCTAATAATTTTTTTTTATCACCTCTATTGATTGCTTCATCAACAATCATTTCGGTATAAAGGAGTGTGTTTTTTGATATTAATCTCAAAAAATATCTTTCATGTCTGTCAGTACAATCCATCATAGGTGCAACTGATACTGTCCTATTCATGATGTAACTTTATATGATTTTGTTATGAGTTTGAAGACTCGTTTTCTTCTGAATTTACTTCTGCTTCTTTTTGATTTTCCGTTTCAGAAACCTCATCTAGAGAAACATTTTCTTCCTCAGAAGCACTTTCTTCGCTTACAATACTTTCTTCGCTTACAGTACTTTCTTCGCTTACGGTACTTTCAACATCAGGTTTTGCAGTTTGTGATATCTCCACTAAATCTTCTTTAGATACTTGAATTTTTTCAGGAGCTTTTCTAGCTCGTTTTGATGGTAATATAGGAGTTCCACTTTTTGAAATTTCACCTTTGTATAAACTTTCAAAATCATCCCCTACTTCTTCAACATCATCAGAATTATCATCAACTTGCTCAACATGTTTTCTTAGTTTATAAACTGCACTTTCAGTTAGGTCTGAAACTTTAATTTTATCTTCAGCTATTTCTCTTAACGAAATAACTGTATTTTTATCATTATTTTTATCTATTGTAGGTTCAATTCCAGAGTTTAACTGGGTTGCTCTTTCTTTAGCAACTAAAACTAATTCATAAGGACTATCAACTTTATCAATACAATCTTCTACAGTAACTCTAGCCATGTGCGATTATCTATACCTCGGTCTTTAAAAATGCAAGTTTTTTTTAAATTATTGATGGATTAAGCTTTTTTCTAATTAAAAATAGTAAAATTAAAGATGAAAAAATATAAAACGCAGATACGGCGGCTATATCCCTTACCGAAAAACCAATATCTATTAAAAATCCAAATAATGCTGTGCCAAAAGCAGTAGCAAAAACCATTAAGGCAGTTGTTAAAGCTTTAATTGATCCAAGGTGTTTTACTCCATATAGTTCAGCCCAAGTAGAAGAGCCTAATATATTAGCAAATCCATTGGAAATCCCAACTAAACCTAAAAATATAAAAGCTGAAATTGGAGTTTCAAAGTAAAACAATACAATTACAGCTATTAGTAGCGGGATATTCATATAAATCAAAAGTTTTCTACTTGTAAACTTGTCTATCAAAATCCCAGAAATAAACAAAGTTAGCACTGAAAGAATTGAGTAAGACATAAATGACTGAGCAATTATATAAGGTCCCCAGCCTTTTGAGGTTTGAATGAAAGATTGAAAAACCGCAAATCCAGTAAAAATCCATGGCATTGCAAGCATATTTAAACAAATTATGTAAAATCTATAATCTTTTATTACCTCAATCCTCTTCCATTGCTTTATCTTGATTTCATCAATATTTTTTTCATTAACTTCTCTTGAGTCTAAATCTAAATTTTTTATTAATAAAAAAGAAGCTACTGGCAAAACTGCTAAAACTATAATTGAAAATATAAGCCAAAGATTTTTCCAATCAATGATTGATAGCAAGTAAACCATCAAAATTGGTAAAATAAATTCCGCAGATGACAATCCAAACCAGCTTACACTTAAAGCTCTACCTCTGGTTCTTGTAAAATATCTTGAAATAGTTGTTGATGCAGTATGAGACATCATACCTTGTCCAGAAAATCTCATAAGAAATATTGCAATAAAAAGTAATAAAACTGACGAAACTTGAGAAAAGAAAAAACATGCAAAAGATAAAAGTATAATAACTAAGAAAGCAAACTTGAAAATATTTACATCATCTATTTTTTTTCCAACCCAAATTAACAAAATACTACTACACAAGGTTGCCGATGCATAGATTGAGCCAAATTGTCCATGGGTTATAGTTAGAGCTTCTCTAATACTGGAATTAAATAGACCTAAAAAATAACTCTGTCCAAAACTAGAAAAAAATGTAAAGATAAAACCAAATAAAATTACTTTAAACTTCATACTGTTAAACATGGAAAATAAAAATTATGTCTTGTAATGTTGCTTTCATAGGTCTTGGGGTGATGGGCTACCCGATGGCTGGTTATATATCAAAAGCTGGGCACAATGTAACTGTTTTTAATCGAACAAAATCTAAAGCTGAAAAATGGGTTGGTGAATACAAGGGTAAAATAGCTGAAACGCCAGCAGAAGCTGCGAAAGATGCTGAATATATTTTTACCTGTGTTGGAAATGATAATGATTTAAGAGAAGTTACATTTGGTAATAATGGGATTTTTAAAACAATAAAAAAAGATTCTGTTTATATAGATAACACCACAGCCTCGGCAACGATTGCTAGAGAGATTTATGACTATGCAAAAAAAAATAGTTTTGGTTCTCTAGATGCTCCTGTGTCAGGTGGTCAAGCTGGTGCAGAAAATGGTGCACTGACAGTTATGATTGGCGGAGATCAAGCTGACTTTAATAAAGCTAAAGATAAAATAGATTGCTTTAGTAAAAAAATGAAATTACTTGGGGGTGCTGGTAGTGGACAACTTGCTAAAATGGTTAACCAAATTTGTATTGCTGGATTAGTACAGGGTTTGTCTGAAGCAATTAACTTTGGAATGAAAGCTGGATTAAACATGGAAGATGTTATTGAGGTTATTTCAAAAGGTGCAGCTCAGTCTTGGCAAATGGAAAATAGATACAAAACAATGATTGATGACAAGTTTGATTTTGGTTTTGCTGTAGATTGGATGAGAAAAGATCTTAAAATTGCAATGGATGAAGCTAAAAACAATGGTTCGTTATTACCTGTAACTGAACTAGTTGATAAATATTACGGTGAGGTTCAAGGAATGGGTGGAAATCGTTGGGATACTTCAAGTTTGATCAAAAGATTTAGAAAGTAGATTCATTTGCAACCAGCATACTACGAAGATTTTAATGAGATAAAGAAAAAGATCTGGTTGATGTTGGATGATTCAA
>Ga0307986_10001215_pt1 | contig 18850 bp, 18 predicted proteins | sample EllFjometageno82_FD_203170 | JGI IMG/M metagenome (GOLD analysis project Ga0307986, IMG submission 203170) | Marine microbial communities from Ellis Fjord, Antarctic Ocean - #82 | ecosystem: Environmental > Aquatic > Marine > Unclassified | place: Southern Ocean | collected 2014-10-09
TGGCGGCTTAAATGCTGCTATTAGATCTATATTTTTTAGAGCAAAAAATAAATATGATATGACCGTATTTGGGATAAAAAATGGAACTACTGGATTTTTGCAGCGACCTCTTGATTATGTTGAGTTAACAAGAGAGACCTTTTCTGGGTACTTATTGAAGCAAGGAGGAACTTTTCTTGGAACTACAAATAAAGCAAGCAAGATTAATTCTATAGATAAAAATGGAAAATCTGTAGATCAAGCTCAAATGATAATTGAGGGATACCGACAGCTTAAATTGGACGGGTTAATAATTATCGGAGGCGATGGCAGTATGCAAATTTTACAGAATTTAGCTAAAAAAGGAGATTTAAATATAGTAGCAATTCCAAAAACAATTGATAATGATGTTGGAGCTACAGACAGCTCTATTGGTTTTGATACAGCTGTAAATGTAGCAACTCAAGCATTAGATAATTTACATTCAACAGCTGTTAGTCATAGTCGTTCAATGATTCTTGAAGTTATGGGTAGGGATGCGGGTCATATAGCCTTAAGTTCGGGTATAGCTGGTGGGGCAGATATAATTTTATTACCTGAAATAAAATACTCATTTAAAGGTATCATTAATAAACTGAATGAAATGAAAAAAATAAACTTAAAACATTCATTAGTTGTTGTTGCAGAAGCAGTAAAAAAAGAAAATGGTGAAAAAGTGATTCATGAATACAAAGACGGACAAAAACGTCTAGGAGGTATTGGAGATTATATTGCAAATGAAGTTATGTCTAAGACAGACATAGAATGCAGAGTTACAGCATTAGGACACGTACAAAGAGGCGCACCCCCTACTCATAATGACAGAATTTTAGCTAGTGCATTTGGTGTATACGCTGTAGACCTTTTACAGCAAAAAAAATTTGATAGAATGGTTGCTTGGAAAGACAGAAAAGTTGTGGATGTGCCAATAACTAAAGCAATTTCTACATATAAAAATGTCGAAAGAAATGATGCACTGGTTGAAACAGCGCTATCTTTGGGAATATATATAGGAGACATTGATTAACGAATGATTAACGTACTTACAAAACCATTTAAAGAGTTTTTTAGATTAGAGTCCGCTTCAGGTTTAATTTTACTGTTTGCCGCCACTATCGCTTTGATAATCAGCAATAGTAATTTTGAAGGTCTTTATTTTAATACTTTACAAAAATATATAAGTTTAGGAATAGGAAGTTTTTCATTAAAATTAAGCATCATTCATTGGATTAATGATGTGTTAATGACGGTTTTCTTTTTCTTAGTGTCATTAGAAATTAAAAGAGAAATAGTTCAGGGGGAGTTATCAAATCCTAAACAAGCTTTATTACCTATAATTGGAGCGGTTGGTGGGATGGCTGTTCCAGCAGCAATTTACATAATAATTAACATCAATTCACCAGAAACTTTGAATGGTTGGGCCATACCATCTGCTACCGATATTGCATTCTCATTAGGAGTTCTATCTTTATTAGGAAAAAGAGTGCCCATTTCTTTGAAAATTTTTTTAACTGCACTTGCTATTATTGATGATTTGGGTGCAATAGTTATTATAGCTTTTTTTTACTCAGGAAATGTTGAAATTTACTATTTATTACTTATGCTAACAGCTGTGTTGGTGCTAGTTGCGTTAAATAGATTCAATGTACGTACTTTTATTCCTTATTTACTAGTTGGAATTTTATTGTGGGAATTTACACATCAATCTGGAATACACGCAACTATAGCAGGTGTACTACTGGCACTTTTAATACCGCATGATAAAAAAAATAAAAATAAATCGTTACTATTAAAATTAGAACACGCTATTGCACCGTACGTTGCCTTTGGAATAATGCCTATTTTTGCATTTGCAAATGCAGGAGTATCTTTGGAGGGTATTAGCTTAAATTCATTACTCAACCCGGTCCCGTTAGGAATTTTATGTGGTTTGTTTTTTGGAAAACAAATTGGTGTTTTTCTGTTTGCATATGTTTCTGTGAAACTAAATTTTGCTCAAAAACCCACTAATTCAAATTGGCTAGCTTTATATGCAGTTTCTGTTTTAACTGGAATAGGTTTTACAATGAGTTTGTTTGTTGGAAATCTAGCATTTGCTAACACCCCAATGTATTTAGATGGAGTAAAAATAGGTGTTTTAAGTGGTTCACTTTTATCAACATTATTAGGATATTTTTTGCTGACGATTTCTACAAAAAATGATTAATCCTGAAATAATTAAAATTGCATCTGACACAAGTAATTGTGGAATTAAAAAAAATTCTAATCTTACAGCAACTTCAAAGAATAAAATTTGTGGAGATAAAATTACTATAGAAATTGAAATATTTAATAATAAGATTGAAAAGATGTCTTACGAAACAGAGTCGTGTGTATTTTGCCAGGCATCTGCTAGCCTGCTTTCAAAAATAATAAAAAAATCCAATATTATTATTTTACGCAATGATATAAATTTGATGAACAATATTCATAAAAATAAAAAAATTATACTTAAAAAAAAATACAAACCTTTCAGAAAATTATTTCAACAAAAGTATAAAGAAAGATTTAATTGTATACTTTTACCTTTTAATGCACTGTTAAAAGTTGTTAATAATGCTATATAATGAAAAAAATAATTTTATTCATAATTATGTTTAGTTTTTTTACAAATGGAAATGCTCAATACGATCAATTAGCTACAGATTTTTCATTTAAAAATATTGAAGGAAACACTGTTAATCTTGCTGACTACAAAGGAAAAGTTATATTAGTTGTAAATGTTGCCAGTAGATGTGGATTTACTAACCAATATGAGGGTTTACAGACTTTATGGAATAGTTATAAAGATAAAAATTTAGTTGTTATAGGCGTACCTTCTAATAATTTCAGACAAGAACCGGGCTCAAATAAAGATATCAAAAAATTTTGTGAGACTACTTTTGGTATAGATTTTCCTATTACAGAAAAACTTAATGTAATTGGTGCTGAGGCACATCCCTTTTTTTTATGGGCTAAAGAAAACTACGGCTCTGGCGCAATTCCAAAATGGAATTTTCATAAAATTATAATAGGTAAAAGTGGTAAAGTGGTGGAAACGTTTTCCTCTGTAACAAAACCATCTTCAAGAAAATTTATTTCATTTATTGAAAAAGAAATTAAAAATTAAAACTCATACCGTCATAAGCCGGCACAATGTTTTGAGGAAGTTTACTTTTTAATTTATTATAATCAAATTCCACATGAAGATTTGTTAATATAGTTTTTTTAGGTCTACATTCAGCTGCTAAAGATAAAGCCGCAGCTAAGTTAAAGTGACTTGGGTGAAACTTAACACGCAAACAATCAACTATTAAGTAATCTAAGTTATATAAAAGTTTTTTAGTTTCTTTGGTAACAAAACTACAATCACTTAAATAAGCAATTTTATTAATAATATATGCAGTTGATTTAGTGAGACCATGAAGTGTTTCAAAGGATCTTATTTTAATTTCATCTTTTTTTTTTTTTATAATGAACTCATCTTTAATAATATGATCTTTTAAAATAGGCATGTAGCCTTGTTTTTTTTTAAAACAAAAATCAAATTTATTTTTAAGTTCTTTAATAGTTTTTTTACTTCCGAAAATATCAATTTTTTTTTTATTTTTCCAAAAAAAAGGCCTCAACTCAAAAATCCCAAATGTTTGATCTGCGTGTTCATGTGTATAAATAACAGCGTCAACATTTTTAATTTTATTTTTTTTAAACTGAATTTTTAAATCAGGAGATGTGTCAATTAAAGTTGAAATATTTTTGTACTGAAAATGTGCACTACATCTAGAACGTAAATTTTTTTTATTATTTTTATCACAGTTACCCCAATAATTAGTTATCCATGGTGATCCCAATGAACTACCACATCCTAGAATTGTAAATTTATTTTTCAATTAAGTTCTCCAAATAATTTAAAAAAATTAGAAGAAGTTATTTTACCAAAAACTTCTGGGTTAATATTTTTAATTTTTGATAAAAAATTTACAGTATGAACAATGTGAGAGGGTTCATTTGGTCTACCTCTTAATGGTTCTGGTGAGAGATATGGAGAGTCTGTTTCTACTAATATTTTATCATTTGGTAAAGATAAAAATGTATTAGCTAACTCAAACGACTTTTTAAATGTTACTACTCCACTAGCTGAAATGTAACATCCAATATTAATTAATTTATGTGCAAATTTTTTACTTCCTGTAAAGCAATGAATTAAAACTTTAAAATCTTTTTTATTTTTTTCAGATTTTAAAATTTCATATGTATCTTCTTCGGCTGATCTAGTGTGAACAATTAAAGGTAGACTTAATTCTTGAGCAGCTTTTATATGCTCAATAAAAATCTTTTTTTGTATTATACGATCCGAATAGTCATAGTAAAAGTCAAGACCAGTCTCTCCTATGCCAATAATTTTTTTACTTAAACTTATCTTTTTAACAATTTCAACTTTTTTTAAATTTTTATAATTTTTAGTTTCATGAGGATGTATACCGTATGTGCCATATATATTTTTATATTTTTCTGTAATATCTAAAATTCGCAAATAACTTTCGTTCGTAGTAGATATGCTAAGCAAATATTTAACATTATTATTTAATGCTCTTTTAACCACATTAGTTAGGTTAGATGCCATAGGCTCGTATTCTAAATGACAGTGGGAATCAATTATCATCTTCTATTTTCTTAAAAAGTATTGATGTTTTCTTAAATTCTAAATTGTGATTAAAAATATTTTTGTTAGTTATTGATTTTAACAATCTATCGTCATCTTTTAAATTCATTATATCTAAAATTTTAGCGCTACTAATAGGTATAATTGGACTTAATAAAATACTTATATTTTTAATTTGTGTAATAATTGTGTACAAAATATCATTCATACGAGTCACGTTAGTTTTTTTTAACACCCAAGGTTCTAAGTCATTAAAGTATTTATTGGCATCAAAAGAAAATTCAACAATTTTTTTTATATAATTATTTAAATCTTGTTTGTCCATATCTTGTTTTAATTCATCAATTTTATTAGTTATATTGTTTATTAAATGTAAATCAATTTTTTCTAAGTTCTTCGGTTTTGGTATTTTACCTGCACAATTTTTTTCAAGAAAACTAAATACTCTTTGGCATAAATTACCAAAATTATTTGCTAGATCATTATTTATACAATTTTTAAGGTTTTCCATTGATATATTTCCATCATTACCTAATGAAACTTCTTTAATTAAATAATATCGTAATTGATCAATTCCATATTTATCAATTATTTCTATAGGATCAAGTATGTTTCCAATTGATTTAGACATTTTTTTATCATCAGAAAGTATCCAACCATGTCCATAAATTTTTAGAGGAAGTGGTAATTTAGCTGCCATTAAAAAAGCTGGCCAATATACTGCATGAAATCTTAGAATATCTTTTCCAATTACATGTATATCAGCTGGCCAAAAATTTTTATAAAGAGCACTGTTTGTATCTGGAAAGTTGAGAGCGCTGATATAGTTTGTTAACGCATCTAACCAAACATAAACTATATGTTTGTCATTATTTGGTACCTGTACGCCCCATTTAAATGAAGTTCTACTAACCGACAAATCTTTTAATCCACTTTTTACAAATTGTGTAATTTCATTTTTTCTAGATTTTGGTAAAATAAAATTTGGGAATTTTTCATAATGATCTAAAAGTTTTTGTTCCCACGCCGAAAGTTTAAAAAAAAATGATTCTTCTTCAAACCAATCGACAGAAGATCCTGTCGATTTAGAAGTTTTTTTTCCGTCTTCAGTTGTTATTTCATCCTCAGAATAGTAGGCTTCATCAGAAACAGAATACCACCCGGCATAATTTGAGAGATATATGTCCCCAGATTCAAGAAGTTTATTCCATATAGCCTTAACTGAATCATGATGCCTCTGCTCTGTTGTACGAATAAAATCATCTATGGAAAGATTTAATATTTTTGTTAAATTTTTGAATTTAGAAGAAATGTCATCACAGAAAATCTTGGTATCTTTATTGTTTTTTTTTGCTTCTCTTTGTATTTTAAGACCATGCTCATCTGTACCTGTTAAAAAAAAAACTTTTTTTCCTTCAAGCCGTTTAAATCTAGCAAAAACGTCAGCAACAATGCTCGAGTACGCGTGACCCATGTGTGGGTTACCTGAGGGATAGTAAATTGGTGTTGTTATGTAAAAGTTATTCTCTGACATTCTTTAGGTTTAATTCAATAGTATTTAAAACTGAGTTAATGTTAAGGTTGTATACTATGAAATCATTAATTTTATTATTTATATTTAATTTAAGATTCATCAAAAAATCAATTTTATTTTCATTTTCTTTAATTAAATTATAAAAATATTGATCAATTAGATAAATAGACAAACCTATTAACGCTTTATTTTTATCTTTTTTATATGCATGTAAAAGATTGTTTAATTTTATCATAACATTGTCGGAAATATTAACTTTATATTTATTTATTAATTTTGTGTACTTAGATAATAAACCAGGTGTTAAAGTTTTGGTGTTGTCTGGTATAAAATCAATCTTATTATTTGTTGTTAAATAATCAATTACTTTTTGTTGTAGATCTAAATTTAAATAAATATTATTTATTATACATCTAGATTTTATAGTCTCAATCAAATCTGCTTGCTGGTTATTTATAAGAATAAAATAATTATCTTCACTAGGTTCCTCTAGTGATTTAAGAAGTGCATTTGCTGAATTGTCATTGAGAAACTCAACATCATCAATAATTATAAACCTTTTATTGTTTGACAGCGAAGTTTTTGAAAGTAAGGATTTTAAATTTCTTATAACTTCTATTTTTATATTTTCCCCCTCTTCTGCTTGAATAAAAATAATTTCATTTGTTGTGTTGTTTAAAACAGAATTATAAAATTTAGAGTCAATATTTATCAATTTATCACTTAAATTATAGCTAGTCTTTTCTTTTTTTGAATAAAGATAGTTAAGAAAATGAAAGATAAGTGTAAATTTACCTATTCCCTTCTTACCATTTAACAGTAACACTTTTGGAAACCGTCCTGATTCATAAAGATTAATCATTTCATCAAAATAATTATCTAGTCCAACTAACTTTATAGATTGAGATGTTCCTTGATTTTTTTTTAACATTATTTTTATATTATTTTAATTTCTTTATAACTAATTTAAGTATTTCTTTTTCTAAAACAGAGGTGTTTTGAGAAGAATCGAATATGTGGTAATTTTTTTTTTTCTTTGCTCTTTCTATAAATGCATTTTGAGCTTTTTTATAAAAATTAATATTTAATTTATCAAATTTGTTTATTTTTTTTCTTTTTTTAATTCTAGAAAAAATAGTTTTAAAAGTAGATTTCAAGACTATTACTAAATTAGGTTTGTAGTTTTTTATAATATAGTTTTGATTGTAATCATTAAAATTTTTATCAATACCGTTGCCAATTACCTGATAAGCATATGTTGAATCTGTAAATCTATCACATATTATTATTTTTTTTTGTTTTTTTGCTGGAATTAAAAATTTATTAATATGTTCATTTCTTGCAGCACACATTAAATAGAAATCTGTTAGGGAGTCAAAATTGTTTGATTTTTTTGAGAAAATTAAGTTTCTTATTTTTTCTGCTGTCTTCGATCCTCCCGGTTCTCTAGTCTTAATAATATTGTATTTTTTGTTTTTAAGATTCTTATATAACTTTGCGATTTGATAACTTTTTCCTGTACCTTCTACGCCTTCAAAGACAATAAAAAAAGATTTTTTTTTATACATCTCCCCAAATCATGTGGTTAAAAGAAGTCAAAAGGCTTAATAAAAAATTAATTTTTTTGACTTCGTTAAATGCGTATAATGGAATGCTTCTAATTAGTTCGTCTTTATTATAAATCTTAATTGAAGCTACTTTTTCATTTTTTTTTACAGGCGCTACTATAGGTCCGTTATATTCTAGAAATACCTCGAAGCCTCTCAAGTCTTTCTTGTGGATAGTTATGTAAACATCTTCTTTCGTGTATGCTTTAATGATTTTTTTTTTCCCAAGCCATGTTGCTACGTCATACATGGTTTCATTTTTTTTTGAGATTTCAAATGTTTCTGTGTTTGTAAGACCCCATGTTAATAACTTGCGTGATTGACTTGCTCTTAAAGAGTTAGATTTAAATCCACTTCCAACCGCAATAAGTCTTCGTGAATTTTTTTTTATTGAGCTTGCAAGCGAATACTCCTCGACAACTAGATGGCCTGTCTTAATACCGTCAACTCCTATATTTTTATATAACAATGTATTTCTATTGCCTTGAGTAATAGGGTTTCCACCCGTTCTCTCCCATGTAAATACAGTTTCCTTAAAATATTCATAATAATTTGGGTAATTTTTAATTAAGTATTTTGACATTAAAGCAATGTCTCTTACTGTAGAATAATTATCGGGATTATTAATTCCGGAAGCGTTCGCAAAATTTGTAGATTCCATACCAATTTCTTGTGCTTTTTCATTCATTAGCAAGACGAAATTTTCTTCGGTTCCGGCAATTCCTTCTGCTAGAGCTACACAGGCGTCGTTGCCAGATGCAATAATAATACCTTTTAACAGATTTTCAATTGAAATTTCATCATTTATCATTATGAACATAGACGAGTATCCTGCTTGAGACATCCTCCAAGCTTTTTCCGATATTGATACTTTATCATCTAAAGAAATTTTTTCTTTTGTTAATAAATCAAAAGCAACTATTGCCGTCATTATTTTTGTCATTGAAGCCGGATGAATACTATGATCAGGTTGCAACTCATAAAGAATTTTACCAGATTGATAGTCCACAAGTATAGCTGTTCTAGCGGCAATGATGGGATTTGCTTTAACAGCAGTCGATATGAACAAAAGAAAGATAGCAAAAAATTTAATATAATTAGTCATTAATTATGATGTCCAGATCTTCGAAATTTGAATCATTTAAAACAATGTAGTCATTTTTAAGTTTATTTATAGTGTTATATGGACCCAATAACAATTCGTATGATTTATTGTTATTTTTATGAATATAAATTAATTGATAATTTGAATTTTTTAAGATTGTACTCAACCTAATTTTTAGTAGCTCTGCAGATTCTAGGCTGGAAAAGTCTGCAACTAAAATTGAATAAGACTTAAGCTTGGTTTTACGAACTTTTTTTGATTTAGATAAGTTGTCTATATTAATTTTAGTAATTGGTGCTTTATTAGCTATTTTTTTTTCGACGTTATTTGTAATTGCTTTTTTAGCTGTAAATGATTTATTTTTTTTAATTTCCATTATTTCAACATAGGGGAAATTTAGATCTAAATTTAATTTTAGAGCAATATCTTTGGATATTAAAACTTTGTAAAAATCATCATATTTAATTTTTTTTTTTACTATAGTTTCAATGAATATATTATTATCTGGGTTGATAATTTTTAATTTTGTACCTAGTTTTAATTTATTATGGGAAACAAAAAATTTTTTATTATATAAATTTTCAACTGTTTTACTTTCAATGGCTGCAAAACCTTTAGCACTATATGTAAAATTATTTTTATTAATTAATATATTATTGACGCATGAGGTAAGAAAAAATAGTAAAATTATGTTATATTTCATTTTTAAAATTATTTTTTAACGTACACACAGCAAGTGCAAATCTCAATGATCTATTCCAGTTTAAAACTTTTTCATAGTTTGGAAAAACAAAATAAGCTGGTGCATAGGTGTTAGCACCAGGTATTATATCTATATCGGGTGTAATAATAGCAACTTCAAAATTTTCATCAATTTTAAGATCTTTATAATTTTTTATATATTTTTTAAAAAATTTAATTTTTTTTTTATTTTTAATACTTTTAGCAGAAGAGTTAAGATATTTATTTGGAATATTTTTATTTAAATTAATTTTTCTAAAACATGGAGCATTTTTGTCCCATCCAATTTTATTTAGATAATTTGCTGCAGAAGCAAAAGAATCTTCAGTTTTTTTTAATTCTATTGTAGTATTTTCATTGTAATCTATTGCATAGTTTTGAATTGTTCTTGGCATAAACTGAAAGTTGCCAAATGCACCCGCCCAAGAACCGAATAATATTTTTTTATCTATAATTTTATTATCTACAAGTTTTAATAAAATTATTAATTCTTTTGTAAAAAAATCACTTCTTCTTTTGTCAAAACTTAAAGTGGCCAATGATGAAACAATATCCATTTTACCTAAATACTTGCCAAAATTAGTTTCAATACCCATAAGTGCTAATAACAATTCCTTTTCAATTAAGAATTCTTTTTCTATCTTATCTATTGTTGATTTTTCTTTTTTATATAAAGCTAAACCTTTTTTAACTTTATTTTTGTTTGTTCTTTTTTTTATATATTCATAAGTATCTTCGTAAAACTCAGGCTGAAACCTGTCATACTTAATTACATTTGGAAGGAATGTGACATTTAACATTACCTCATCAACAACTTTTTTTGAAATTCCAGATTTGATAGCTTGTATTTTAAAATTTGTGACCCACACCCTAAATTCAGAATTACTAGAATAAGCATTAGTTTGAAAAAAAGTAAATATTAGTAAAATATAAATACATATTTGTTTTTTAAGCATTTTTTTTATTAACACAAAAAAAAACACAAGACTAGATTGAATAAAAATCCATATTGTTATTTGTCACTATTGATAGTATTAAGTTCCTAATTACTTTTACGGAGAGGTGGCTGAGCGGTCGAAAGCACTGGTCTTGAAAACCAGCAACGGGGCAACTCGTTCGTGGGTTCGAATCCGACCCTCTCCGCCATTAGCTAATTTTATGGATAATAAATAAGTCTAGTATTTTTTTATTATTAAAATTTGTCATTGGTATTTTATTTAAATAAAAATTACTGATCTCCTCGTCGTCACAGTCCATAAAATCTTTTAAATTTTTAAGTTCCTGTAGAGATAAAAAATTGATTACTTTCGATACAAATGAACTTAACAAAATATCCATTTCTTTAGTACCTCTATATGAGGAGCGATATTTAATTTTTTTTTTTAATGATTCTAATTCATTCATTGGAATATTTATTATACATTAAGAAATGGACTTAAATAATAAAAAGAATTTTTTATTTGAAGATGTTTCAGTTATTGAAGGTGTTGGTAAAAAATTATCAGTATATTTAAAAAAAAAAAGAATTGAAAAAGTAAATGACCTGCTCTGGAACTTGCCATACTCGTTTACAGATAGGTCTGAAACCGCAACTATAGATAGACTTGAGGTAGGAAAAATTTTCACAATTAAAGTTAAAGTAATTAAATATAATTTTCCAAGAATTAGGAATTTACCAAGTAAAGTTTTTTGTAAAGATGAGTTTGGTGAAATAGATCTTATTTTTTTTAATAGTCGTGAAGGCTATATACGTAAAATTCTACCTTTAAATGAATGGATTGCTGTTAGTGGTAAGGTAAATTTTTTTAGAAAAAAATATCAAATTACAAATCCGACATATGTTGAAAAAATTGATAAAATAGAACTTGTTAAAAAAATTATACCTAAATATTCTCTTACAGAAGGTTTGTCTGAAAAAATATACTCAAAAATAATTGAAAAAGTTTTTTTAGAAATGCCAGAGATTGAAGAATGGCATGATAAGAATTTTATTAAAAAAATGAATTTTTCAAGTTGGAAAGATTCAATCAAAAAACTGCATGATTCTAAAATTCTAAAAGACCTGAATTCTAGTTACTTAAAAAGATTAGCTTATGATGAAATTTTTGCAAATCTTTTGTTTCATTCAAATAATAGAAAGAAAATTAGAAAAATCAAAAAGAATAAAAAAAAATTTGCAAAAATAAGTTCTTCTAAGCTTGTGGAATCTCTCTCCTACAAACTAACTAACGGACAAAAAAAAATAATTAATGAAATTGAGATTGACTTAATGTCATCTCAAAGGATGTTTAGAATATTACAAGGAGATGTAGGATCTGGAAAAACTATTATATCTATAGTAGCAGCATTAAATGTGGTTGAAGCTGGTTATCAATGTGGTCTAATGGCGCCTACTGCAATTTTAGCTGAACAACATTTTGTCTTATTGAAAAAACTAATTGAAAAAACAAATTTAAAAATAAATTTTGCCCTCTTGACAGGAAAAACAGAATCTAAAAAAAGAAAAATAATTTTAAATGACTTAAAAAATAACAAAATTCATTTTGTAATTGGAACTCATGCTTTGTTTCAGCAAACAATTAATTTTAATAATCTTGGTTTAATTATTATTGATGAGCAACATAAGTTTGGGGTGCAACAAAGAATTAATTTCGCCAAAAAAGGTGGATCAAATTGTGATGTTCTACTGATGTCAGCAACCCCTATCCCCAGAACTATGATCATGTCAATCTATGGGGACATGGACACATCAAGACTTGAGGAAAAACCTTTTCAAAGAAAAAAAACAATTACTTTAAGCAAACCTGAAAACAAAATTAATGACCTGTGGCCTTTTATAAAGAGAAAAATTGTTGAAAAAGAACAAATTTTTTGGGTGTGTCCTTTGATTGAGGATTCTAATAAATTAGATTTTTCATCTACTGCAAAATTATACAAATTATTAAATAAAAAATTTAATAAAAAAGTTGGAATTATTCACGGTGCTTTAAATCAAGAAGAAAAAGAGAAAGTATTAAAAGAATTTTTAGATAACAAAATTTCAATCCTTGTTTCCACAACTGTCATAGAAGTTGGTATTGACTTCCCAAATGCTACAGTAATAGTTATTGAAAATGCAAATAAATTTGGTTTAGCACAACTCCATCAATTAAGAGGTAGAATTGGAAGAGGCTCAAAACCTGGCACGTGTATTTTAATGTTTAAAAATCAATTAAGTCAAAATGCAAGAAAAAGAATTCAAATTTTGAAATTATCAGATGATGGTTTTTTTATAGCAGAGGAAGATATGAAATTAAGAGGATATGGAGATTTAATTGGTTTTAAACAAAGTGGTATTAAGTTATTTAAAGTTGCTGACCCAGTACATCATGAGGATTTATTCAAATTGGCGGAAAAAAATATTTATGATATGGACGATAAAGAGTTAAATAACGTTAGATACGAATTTCTATTAAAACTGTTTGATAAAGTTGATTTAATTAATGAAGAAGGAATTTCTTCGTAAAAACTACATAGACGTTCCGGCAGAAACAATAAACCTTGAAGCTTCTTCAAAACTCATATCAAGGTATATGAGATCTTTCTTTGGTACCATCAGTAAAAATCCACTTGTAGGATTTGGTGTTGTAGGTACAAAAATATTAATTAACTCTTGATTCGTTTTTTTTGAAATTTCACCTTTATTTTCTTTTGTGGCAAATCCAACAACCCATATATCTTTTCTTGGATATTCAATAACAACAACACTTTTTTTTGCTCCTTCAGATTGTGTAAAGCTTTCTGTTAGCTGACCAACTGCAGAATATATAGTTCTAAGTATTGGTATTTTTTTAAGCACGTTATTAAAAAATTCTAAGAATTTTTTTCCTAAAAACGATAATGACAAACCTCCAATTAATGTTATTAAAATTATTGTTATTAATATCTCAATGCCAGGTATATCAAATGGTAGGTAACTATTAGGGTTTATAGTTTTTGGTAAAAAGCTTGAAGATATCTTAACTATAAATAAAGTTAAATAGATTGTAATCCCAATCGGTATGAGGACAATAGCGCCAGTAATAAAATAGTTTCTAAGTTTTATAAATATGGATTTTTTAACTTTTATGGACATTAATTGTAGCTAGAGTATACAATAAATACTATTAACAATATAAAAATTGCAATTAATATTTTATTATCTAAGATCATAAAATAAATATTATATGATTCATAACATAAATAGAAGAAAATTTATTGAATTAATAGGCTGTGGTTGTTGCGGTTTAATATTACCTTCATGTTCAACAGTACCAATAACAAAAAGACGTCAATTATCAATTTATCCTGAAGCTACGATTAACAACCAGGCTAGGAAAGCATATGAACAGTTTAGACAGAAAAATAAATTAATTACCAAAGGTAAACAGATTGATGCAATTAAGGAGATTGGAAAAAGAATTGAGTTTGCAGTTTCAAGTTTTTTTTTAAAAAGTAAGGGTAAAGATCCAACTAGTCAATTTCAATGGGATTATATTTTAGTTGATAATGATAAAGTAAAGAATGCATGGTGCATGCCGGGAGGGAAAATAGCTGTCTACACAGGAATATTAAAAATAACACAAAACGATAATGCCCTTGCTGCTGTAATGGGTCATGAGATAGCTCACGCAGTAGCTAAACACTCGGTTGAAAGAGCAAGTCAAGCATTAACTGTAAATATAGGCACACAAGTTGCTGATATTTTCTTAGGTGGTGCTATCAATAGGACTAGAAATACTATCGGTCGAAATAGCGGTATGGATATTTTTCAATTGGGAATATTTAATCCCTTTGGCAGAAAACAAGAAACAGAAGCTGATTATTTGGGTTTAATTTTTTCATCATTAGCCGGATATGATATTAGGGAGGCTGCTAAACTGTGGGGGAGAATGTCTGAAAGTAATAAAGGTAAAGAACCGCCTCAGTTTATGAGTACTCACCCATCCAGTAAAACTAGAATAGTAAATTTAAATAATTGGGTTACTGAGGTTATAATTAAGTACCCACCAATTAAGAGAGTATTGTAGTGGTGAGCCCTGATGGACTCGAACCATCGACAGCTTCCTTAAAAGGGAAGTGCTCTACCAACTGAGCTAAGGGCCCCAAAGAAAATTTGTTTTATATATAAAATTCAAAGAATTCAAACAAAATAATTAGATTAATTAAAACATGTCGATATATTTATTGTAGAAGTTATTAAATGAACCTTTTTTAATCTCTTTTCTAATTTCACGCATAAATTGTTGATAAAAATTTATATTATGGAGAGAAATCAGCATTGAAGCTAAAATTTCATTAGTTTTAATCAAATGATTTAAATAACTCTTGGAGTATAAATTTAAATTTCTTATAGATACATTTTTATCTAGTGGCGATTTGTCTTTTTGATATCGAGCATTTCTCAAATTTACTTTACCATCCCAAGTAAATGCAAGCCCTGTTCTTCCTGACCTTGTTGGCATTACACAATCAAACATGTCTATACCGCTTTTAACAGCTCCTAAAATATCAGAAGGAGTTCCAACACCCATTAAATATCTTGGCTTATCTTTAGGCATATAATCAACTGTTTCGTTTAAAATGTTAAACATTTCTACTTGTAACTCACCCACAGCTAATCCACCCATTGCATAACCGTCGAAACCGATTGAAACTAATTTTTCTAGACTGTCTAATCTTAATTCTTTGTCCAAACCACCCTGAATAATACCGAATAAACCTTTTTTCTTATTGTGACCAAATTCCACTTTACATCTTTTTGCCCAACTCGTAGATATTTTTATTGCACTGATCAACTTATCTGTGTCTTTTGTTAAATTTGGACACTCATCTAGAACCATTAAAATATCAGAATTTATAGATTTTTGTATTTGAATACTTTTTTCGGGACTTAATACAAATTTTTTACCATCAATATGAGAAGAAAATACAGCTCCTATATTTATATCAATTTTATTAAGTTTTGCTAAAGACATGATTTGGAAACCTCCCGAGTCAGTTAAAATTGGTTTTTGCCAATTCATAAAATTATGTAGACCATCAAATTTATCCAGAGTCTCGGTACCAGGTCTAATCATTAAATGATAAGTGTTACCTAAGATAATTTGGGATCCAGTATCAAGCAGGTCTTCCGTAAAGATACCTTTAACAGTACCTAATGTTCCAACTGGCATAAAAGCGGGGGTATCTATCACTCCTCTGTGAGTGTTAATTTTTCCTAATCTTGCTTTTTCATCTTGAGCTTTTAACTCAAAAGAAAAATCCAATTTGCTCATTAAACTTATTATTTTGATCTGATGCTGATAATCTTGTCTGGGGATTGAACGGAACCATTACTACCTTCACCACGCTTAATTTTATCAACAAACTCCATACCCTTAACAACTTTTCCAAAAGCTGTGTATTGCCTATCAAGGTGTGGAGCCGATTCAAAAACAATAAAAAATTGGCTGTTGGCACTATTCGGATCGGAAGAACGCGCCATGGAAAGCACACCTTTGTTGTGTGCTAAATCACTAAATTCTGCTTTTAAATCTGGAAGTTCTGATCCTCCAGTTCCAGCTAAATCTAGATTATAATCAGGTGAATTTGAGTTGCCAAATTTTACATCTCCAGTTTGTGCCATAAATCCATCAATAACTCTATGGAAGACTACTCCGTCATATTTACCTTCATTTGCAAAAGTTTCAAATCTTTTTACGTGGTTAGGTGCAAGTTTTGGATAAAGTTCTATTTCAACATTTCCATCTTTTAATTTAAGTATCATTATATTCTCCTTTGAGTGTGAGTTATTGATTGTTAATAGTAAAATTGTAAAAAATAATATTATTTTTTTCATTATAATTTTCTTTTTAAAGATCTAATAACAGATTTAGTAACAAATTTGTTAATATTCCCTTTTAATTTTGCTATTTCTTTTACGAATTTTGATGAAATAATTTGATTTTCAACATCAGACATTAAAAAAATAGTTTCAATATTTTTGTCTAATTTTTTATTCATTCCAGCTAATTGGAATTCATATTCAAAATCAGATACAGCCCTCAATCCTCTTATAATAATTAAAGCATTATATTTTTTACATAAATTAATAGTCAGGGTATTAAAAGGTGTTACTATAATTTTTTTTGGGTTCAATTTTAGGTCCGAAAAAAGAGATTTTTTTATAATTTTTATTCTATCTTCAATTGAGAAAAAATAATTTTTATTTTTTGTATTTGTAGTGGCTACAATTAATCTATCGCAAAGTTTTAATGATTTTTGAATTACATCAGCATGACCTAATGTGATAGGATCAAAAGTTCCAGGATATATAGCTGTTCTCATTATTTTTAATTAATATTATCTTCGATTTTGATGGCAGATACAACTTTTTCTGATCCATTTAACTTTTTTATGGTAACTCCTTGTGTATTTCTACCGGCAGATCTTATTTCTTTGACCGCACATCGCATAACACTTCCTTTGTCAGTAGACAAAATTATTTCATCATTTTCCTCAACAACAAGTGTAGAAGCTACATCTCCATTTCTTGGAGAATTAACTATACTAATAATTCCTTTTCCTCCTCTGTTTGTTACGCGGTATTCTAAGAAAGAAGTACGTTTACCATAACCGTTTTCTGTAATTGATAAAATAAATTTATTTAAACCTTTTTTAATTTTTTCATCTTTATTTATTGTTTTGGAGTCAATCTTAGGTGAATCTAAAACTGATAATGATATAACTTTGTCTCCATCAGCAAGCTGTATCCCTCTAATTCCTTTAGAGGATCGTCCTTTGAATAATCTTAATTTTTTTGCCATAAATCTTATACATTTACCTTTTTTAGTACTCATCATAATATCTTGGTCATCTCGACATATTTTTACACCAACAATTTTATCGTTAGTTTCTAATTTCATTGCTATTTTACCGTTAGCATTAATGTTGGCGAAATCATCTAAGCTATTTTTTCTTACGTTGCCATTTGAAGTTACGAAAACTATAAAAAGCTGTTTCCACTCGCTCTCATTTTCTGGTAGTGGCATTATAGAGCTTATAGATTGATGATTCTTTAATGGAAGAATATTAAACAAAGATTTACCTTTAGAGCTAGTACTGCCCTCGGGAATTTTCCAAGCTTTTATTTTGAATGCTAAACCCTCTGAAGAAAAAAATAAAAATGGGGTATGTGTGTTAGCTGTAAATATTTGAACAACAAAGTCCTCATCTCTTGTGACTATACTTGATTTTCCTACACCACCTCTTTTTTGCTGTTTCAAACTCGTTAGTGGACTTCTTTTGATATAGCCTTGATTTGTAATATTTATAACTACAGACTCTTTTTGAATGGTTTCTTCGATACTATAATTTAATTCTGCATCAGTTATTTTAGTTCTGCGAGGTACTGCAAATCTAGTTTTAATTTCTAACAATTCTTTGCTTATAAGGTTATATAGCTCTTTTTTTGAGTTTAAAATCTTATTGTACCCAATTATAAGAACTGAAAGTTTGTTAATTTCGATTTCGATTTCACCTATACCATAAGCAGTTAATTTTTGAAGTCTCAATTCTAAAATTGAAATAACCTGTTCTTCAGAAAGCTGATAACTAGATTGACTTTTTTTCTTTTCAATCAAAACAACTAATTTTATACTTTTTTTAATTTTCCATTTTTTAGATAATAGATTTTTTTTAGCAGTATCGGTGTCTTTTGAATTTTTAATTATTTTTATAACTTCATCAATATTTTCTACTGCTGTAGCTAAACCAATTAAAATATGTGCTCTTTCCTCAGCTTTTTTTAAATCAAACTTAATTCTTTTAGTTAACGTCTCTTCTCTAAATTTTACAAATTCAGCTATAAATTCTTTAAGATTAAAAATTTTTGGTTTGTTATCAACGATAGCAAGCGTGTTAAAACCAAAAGAACTCTCTATGCTGGTTTGTTTGTATAGTTGTCTTCTTATTGTTTCACCTTCAACACCTCTTCTTAATTCAATAACAACTCTAATTCCTTCTCTGTTAGACTCGTCTCTTATATCACTAATACCCTCAATTTTTTTCTCTCTAGCCAGCTGTGCAATTCTTTCAACTAAAACAGATTTGTTAACTTGGTATGGTATTGATTTAATTATTAACATTGATCTATCATTTTTAAG
>Ga0307986_10001218_pt1 | contig 18845 bp, 12 predicted proteins | sample EllFjometageno82_FD_203170 | JGI IMG/M metagenome (GOLD analysis project Ga0307986, IMG submission 203170) | Marine microbial communities from Ellis Fjord, Antarctic Ocean - #82 | ecosystem: Environmental > Aquatic > Marine > Unclassified | place: Southern Ocean | collected 2014-10-09
TGAACCAGTAAGGAAGGACTCGTTAATTTCAACTAATCTATTTGCGTATGAAAAATAGTCAGTAACAGGAGCACAAGAAGCACCGCCAACCATATCATCAATTAGGTCTTCTTGACCAGCCCATCCATCAACAGCATATTTATATTCAAAGTTTCCGGCAGGAAGGTCAACAGTTACAGAGTGAACTCCGTCACCATCAGCATCAGACATTGGAACGCATCCCCCACACCATCCAAATGATGGGCTTTCAAGGTGAGCATATCCAAATGATCCAGGAGCCTCACAATTCATATCTACATTAAATGTAGTAGAGAATAAACAAGACCCATCATCATCAGTTGCAAAAGAATCAAAGTTTATTGCTCCAGCATCAGTACATCCATTAACTTGGTCACAGATATCACATGAACCATAAGTATCATCAGAAACTGTTCCCGCACTAACATCAATTAGTCTATTTGCATATGAGTAGTAATCAGTTACAGGAGCACAAGTTCCTCCATTAACCATATCATCTACGAGGTCTTCTTGACCCCCCCAGCTATCAACAGCATATTTATATTCGAAGTTTCCAAGAGGTAAGTCAACAGTTACAGAGTGAACTCCGTCACCATCAGCATCTGTCATTGGAACACATCCTCCACACCAGCCAAATACAGGGCTTTCTAAGTGAACATATCCAAAAGATCCAGGCGCTTCACAATTCATATCAACATTAAAAGTAGTTGCATATACACATGAACCATCATCTAATCCAGTATTTGGATCATAGTTACTTGCAGCAGGATCAGTACATCCTCCTAAACAAACATCACACGAGCCATAAGTGTCAGAAGTTGTTGAAGGAGCGTTAGCTAACCTATAAGCATATGATAATCCATCAGTTTCAGGAGCACAAGAGCCGTTTCCATTTAGCATTTCATTAAGCAGTAAATTAAATTCAGAGTTTGCCCATGAATCCGCAGCATACAGATATATAAAGTTATTAGTTACGCTGTAAGTACCAGTCCAAACACCATCTCCATCAGCATCAGCTAATAGGTAAGTGTTTCCAGACCAAGCATCAGCATATCCAGTTGCAGCAAGTGTTGTTGGAGTAAATCCTGCACAGTTCATATCTACTGAGAAAGTTACATCCCACTCACAAGAACCATCATCTGTAGTCATTGTTGAATCATAATTATTTGCAGTAGGGTCTGTACAACCAGCAATACAAGCTATACAGCTTCCATAAGTATCAGAAGTATTTATTCCTGAAGTAGCAGTTACCATTCTATTAGCATATGAGAAGTAATCTGTTATTGGAGCACAAGTCTCACCAGAAATCATATCATCAACTAAATCCTCTCTTGAAGAGCTGTTGTCTATTGAGTAAAAGTAAACAAAGTCGCCTCCAGGAATATCTACAGTTACACTGAAATTTAGATCTCCATCAGGGTCTGACATTTGAGTACATCCAGTAAAGCATCCGAAGTATGCGCTTTCAAGAGAAACAGTTGTATATGTTGTTGGGTCTTCACACGTCATATCTACATTAAATGTAGCAGTAAACATACAAGAACCATCATCTGTTGTTGCTGTTGCGTCATAATTATTTGCAGCAGGATCAGTACACCCTAAGACACATGCATCACAAGAACCGTAAGTATCTGCAGTAGAACCTACTGTAGCAACAGATAGTAATCTATTCGCGTAAGAAAAGTAATCAGTTACCGGAGCACAAGTTCCTCCATTAACCATATCGTCAATTAGATTTTCTTGACCAGCAAAACCATCAACAGCATATTTATATTCGAAATTTCCTGATGCTAAGTCAACAGTTACAGACCAAACACCATCACCATCAGTATCAGTCATTGGCACACATCCACCGCACCATCCAAATAAAGGACTTTCTAAATGAACATATCCAAACGAACCAGCTGGCTCACAGTTCATATCTACATTAAAGGTTGTTGCGTATAGGCAAGATCCATCATCTAATAAAGCATTTCCATCATAATTACTCGCCAAAGCGTCAATACAGCCTGATGGTAGAGGTAAGCATAATGTGTCTGCATATGGAGCTCCACCAGAAACAACTGTAAGTCCAGAGGCATCAGCAGTTAGCGTCCAAGAAACTTCTCCAGGATAAGAACCTCCTCCACAAACTAAATCATAGCATATAGCATCAGGAAGACACACAGATGCCGTACCATTTGATCCTGTTAAAATTGTAGCATTTAAATATTCATATCCATTATTATCAGTTATTACAAATGTATTTCCATTCCAACCATCACCATAAGAATCAATCATATCAAGAGTCATTGAAGTACAGTTAGTATAAGTACAAGAGCCATCATCTAAATAAGCATTTGAATCATAGTTGTCTGCGTATACATTTGTACACCCAGATGTATATGTACAACTTCCATCGTCAATTTCAGCTGTCGGATCGTAGTTGTTTGCATTAACATTCATACACCCAATAATTGGCATTTCTCTTAAACGCGTAAGATCTATTGCCATATCTCCTGAGAAAGAAGTTCCATTTACCGCTTGAATTCTTAAGTCTATTTGAGTAGTATAAGAGCTTAAATTAACTGATGCTTCGCTCCATTGGTTCCCTTGATCACCAGAAAGTGTCCAGAGATTTGTCCATGTTGCTCCATTATCATCAGAAGCATCTACATTTAGAGTTCCTGTTGTTGCACCATACATGTGGTAAGCAAAAACCATTGAAGCTTCTGTCCAAGCAGTAGGGTCAATACAAGGAATAAGTAGGTTTGCTATATCTCCAGCAACTCTAGGGTAGCCAGACTCAATAAACATGTAATAAGAACCGTCAAAACCAGTTGTTGGTCCTGTTCCAAAAGTAGGTGTTCCTGCAGCATCTCTTATCCAATCAAAATCATCACCAGCACCTTGCTCCCACACACCTAAACTTGTTTCAAAACTTTCAGTTGTATCAGAATCTAAACAAGGGTACGTACAACTTCCGTCATCAAAATTAGCTGTTGCATCATAGTCTGTAGATAATGGGTCAGTACATCCGTAACAGCCAGCATCTCCAAATGTTCCTGAGTATGGAGCTCCTCCTGTTAAAATAGAAGCTCCAAAACTATCAATAAGGCTCCAGCCAACTTCACTTTCCCATGTTCCGCCACTACAAGTTACAATAAAACAAAGGTCAGTAGATGAAAAAGTTTCTGTTGTTGCAAAGCCACTACAAGTATAAGGACCAAAAACAGTTCCATTTGTACTTGTTGCCGTCCAATTTGTTCCACTCCAACCATCACCATATGCATCAGTCATGTTTAGAGTATAAGTAACTAAAGGAGGGCAAATAGGGTAAGGACATCCTGATGTATAAACCGAATAAGTTCCATCATTTTGATCACAATCTTCGCCACCAAACTGCCATGTACCGTCAGAAAGTCTATATGCCCAAGAATCTTCATATGGATCTCCACTAAATGCGCCTGATAAAATTGGATTACCATTATAAGTTAATGAATCTACCAACAGACTATTCATGAATAATGCCACTGGATCATCTCCATTATGAGAAGGGAATGAAGAACCAGATGAAACTGGCAAGTCAAATTCAGAATAACAAGAGCCAAAATAATCAGAAAAGAAAGTTGCTGAACTATCACCAGAACCTACTCTGTATATAAGAATATTTTCACCAGCCAAAGCTGAGCCAGATAATACATATTCACTTGGATTTAGAGATCCATTACCGTTAGAAACGACATCTAATGAATAAACACTTAAATCAGTAATATCTGCAAGAGCAACTAAATGAATTGCCTTACCATCTGTTCCAGAATAACCAATACCTTGTGGATCACCTGATGGAACGGAACCATATAAATCTAATACACCCTTAAGAGCAAGGTCTTGCGCTTGTGCACTAAAACTTTGCGTAAAAGCAAACAAGAGAGCAAAAAATATTTTTGTAAAATTTTTCATAATAATTTATTTTTATTTTTAAACCTTAAATTTAGCAAAAAAAAATCCTTAGTGAGCATTTAACACTAATCAATTTTACTAGAGAAGACCGTGTTTTACATATAAGTTTTTTTATAAAATCTCTTGAATTATTGACTATTTAAATATAATAGACAACAGCCTGTTATATAAATATATATATTCTTTAGGTAAATTTTTTTTATTGAAAAAAGCTAAAAAAACATATATATTGTAGATATTTAATTAAAAAAAGGGTGGTCAAGCACCCTTTTAAGACATTACTTCTAATGTCCAAAACTAAAACACAATATTACTTGACTAATATATTAACAAAAACAATTTTATTTTTTTATTTCCATATACTCAATTAAATCAATAAGCTTGCTTGCATACCCCCACTCATTGTCATACCAACTAACCAACTTATAAAACTTAGAACTTATCTCTAAACCAGCTTTTGCATCAAAAATTGATGTTCTGCTATCTGAAATAAAATCAGATGAGACTACCTCCTCATCCGTATATCCTAATATCCCTTTATATTTTTTTGAAACTGACGCATCCTTCATTGCCTTACATATCTCTAAGTATGAAGTTTCTTTTTTAAGATTAACACTAAGATCAACAACTGATACATTTGCTGTTGGAACTCTGTAAGCCATGCCAGTAAGTCTTCCCTCCATTTGGGGAAGTATTCTAGAGACAGCTTTTGCAGCTCCTGTTGATGAAGGTATAATATTTTGTAAAGCACCTCTTCCTGATCTCCAGTTTTTTGGCGATGGACCATCAACAGTTTTTTGAGTTGCTGTTGTTGCATGAATAGTTGACATTATTCCATTCTCAACACCAAAATTTTCATTTAAGACATCAATTATCGGAGCCAAACAATTTGTTGTACATGAGGCGTTTGAGACAACATCCATTTTTTTATCATAATTCTCATGATTAACTCCCATTACAAACATTGGTGTTTTATCTTTTGATGGGGCTGATAAAATAACCTTTTTAGCTCCAGCCTCTAGATGATGTTTTGCTAGCTCAGTAGTTAAAAAAAGACCTGTTGACTCAACTATGTATTCAGCACCTACCTCTTTCCAATTAATTTTTTTTGGATCTTTTTCTGCGCTAACTTTAATTTTATGGTTGCCAATAATTAAAAAATCATTTTTAATAATTACTTCATCTTTTAGCCTTCCATGAGTTGAATCGTATTTTAGCAGGTATGCTAAATACTCTATTGAAAACAGGTCATTTATTGCAACAATTTCAATATTCTTTCGCTCTAAGCAGCTTCTTAACACAAGCCTTCCAATTCTTCCAAAACCGTTAATACCAATCTTCATTATGTGAAATTTTGATTAATTTTCCGCAAACTTAGTGTAAATTCAACACGTTCTTGTGTTTTTGATGCTTTTGTTATAGTAGCTTCTATAAAATATATTATGTTTGTCCGCATAAAATTTAGAAAATGATATTAATAGCTGATAGCGGTTCAACAAAATGTAGTTGGGCAATATGTGATGAAAAAGGGAATATAGTAGATAGATGTAGCACTATAGGTTTTAATCCATACTTTATAAAATCCAAAAAAGTTTTAGTTCATCTAGATGAGTCAGATCTTAGCGAGATTAAAGAAAAAATAACTGATGTTTTCTTTTATGGAGCTGGATGTTCTTCTAAAAAAATGAATAATATTATTGAAGAGCCATTTAAAGAGTTTTTTTCTAAAGCTTCAGTAAATATTCATCATGATTTAGATGCTGCCTGCTATTCAATGTATGACGGAAAACCCGCTATTACCGGAATATTAGGTACAGGCTCAAATTCTTGTTATTTTGATGGTAGTAAAATATTCGAAAGCGCTCCTTCTTTAGGATTTATGCTTGGCGATGAAGCCTCAGGAAATAATTTTGGCAAGAAACTTGTAAACCTTTACTTTAATAACATCTTAGATGCTGATTTAAAAGAAAAGTATGAAGAGAGCTGCGAGAAAGATATTGCTGTTGTTAATGCTAATGTTTATAATAACTCAAGAGCAAATGTATACTTAGCTAAATTCTTCCCTTTTGTTTCTGACAACAAAAACCATCCACAAATGAAAAAGCTTATCATTAGCTCATTGGATGAGTTTTTTAATCTTCATATCTCTTGTTTTGAGAATTATCAAGATGTGAAAATTAATTTTATTGGCTCTGTTGCCTTCTTTTTAAAGCAAGAATTAACAGAGGTTGCTAATAAGCACAATTGTGAAATAGGATATATTGTGAAAAACCCAATTGATAAGCTAATTGAATATCACTTTAAGAAATAATTTTTTAAAGATCAAATTTAATTCCTTGAGCTAACGGAAGCTTGTCAGTATAGTTAATAGTGTTTGTTTGTCTTCGCATATAAATTTTCCAGGCATCACTACCACTTTCTCTACCACCTCCAGTTTCTTTTTCTCCTCCAAAGGCACCTCCGATTTCAGCTCCACTAGTTCCTATATTTACATTTGCTATACCACAGTCACTACCAACAGCTGAAAGGAATTTTTCTGCCTCTCTAAGATTATTTGTCATTATTGCTGAAGACAGTCCTTGTTTAACATTGTTTTGCATTTCAATTGCCTGATCAATATCAGAATACTTCATAATATATAATATAGGAGCAAACGTCTCTTCCTGAACAATGTCAAAATGGTTTTCAGCCTCAATTATAACTGGCTTAACATAGCAGCCGCTCTCATACCCATTGCCAGAGACTACACCTCCCTCAACAAGAATCTTACCGCCTTCTTTTTTTGCTTTTTCAATAGCATTTAAATACATTTCAACAGCCTGCTTATCGATCAAGGGACCAACATGTTGGTTTTCATCTAAAGGGTTTCCGATCTTAAGTTGTGTATACGCGCTTGCAAGTTTTGTTGTTACTTCATTATAAACAGATTCGTGAACAATAAGTCTTCTAGTAGAAGTACATCTTTGCCCACAGGTTCCAACAGCTCCAAAAAGAGCGCCTATAATTGTTATTTGCAGATCAGCTTCTTTAGAGATTATTATTGCATTATTTCCGCCTAGCTCAAGAAGAGACTTACCAAAACGAGCAGCTACTTTTTGTCCTACAATTCTACCCATTCTTGTTGATCCAGTAGCAGATATAAGTGGCAGTCTATCGTCTTCAGTCATTAATTCTCCAACTTTATAATCTCCATTTATAAGACAAGATATTCCTTCGGGCAAATTATTTTCTTTTGCAACTTCCATCCATATGTTTTGGCAGGCAATACCACACAAAGGAGTTTTTTCTGATGGCTTCCAAATACATGTGTCTCCAGAAATCCATGCTAAAGCAGTATTCCAACACCATACAGCTACAGGAAAGTTAAAGGCAGATATGATACCAACTACTCCAAGAGGATGGTATTGCTCATACATTCTATGGCCAGGCCTTTCAGAATGCATTGTTAACCCATGAAGCTGTCTTGACAGTCCAACAGCAAAATCACAGATATCTATCATCTCTTGGACCTCACCAAGACCTTCTTGAAGTGATTTTCCCATTTCATATGAAACAAGCTCACCTAAGGGCTGCTTATATTTTCTTAACTTCTCTCCATACTGCCTTACGATTTCACCTCTTTGTGGTGCGGGCCGGCTTTTCCAGTCTTTAAAAGCTGCTGCTGCTGTCTGTACGGTTTTCTCATAATCCTCTTCTGTTGTTGAGCTGACACTTCCAATTAAGCTTCCATCTACAGGTGAGAAAGAGTCAATTTTTTTTCCATCACCAAAAGAAAGAAGACCGGTTGACGTTCCTTTGTTGTCTTTATTTATACCAAGTGTATTAAGAGATTTTTCTATGTTTATTAAAGAGGTTTTTGTCATTTTTATAGAGGTTAGATTAGGGCTTCAAATCTAATAAAAAATAAAACAAAAAAATAATTTTACATGAAAACAAAAAGTTGTTTTGGACTATAAGTCTTCCTCTTCTATTTCTTGATCTAAAAGATCATCAGTATTGGAAGTTTCGATGTCTTCAATTTCCATTTCTAAACTATCAGATTCTTTTTTCTTTTTGTACTTAATTAATGACCAGGTCATTATTAGGCATGAAGTGAGGATAATAAAAAGCAAAACTCCATCAAAGTCATGTTTTTCGGTTAATTCTTGGGGAATAGCAAAAAATAGTAATATTGTAATAAGTCCTCTTGGAGCTAGAAAAAGTTGTGGAAAAATATACCTGCCACTAAATAGAAATAAACAGAGAGCCCTAATAGCATATATTATAATAAGTAGCACAATACCAATTGAGATTGTTTGTAGGTTAAACATTGAGCCCAAAGAAACTGACCATCCAAAAATTATAAAGAAAAAGGTTCTTATAACAAACGCAGACTCTCCAGTTACAACCTTGAAGTCTGAAAGAACGCTTTCAACTTTTTTATCATCAATAAGTTTGGACAAGCCTCCAGCAAAAAACAATTTATAATTATTTAAAATCATACCAAAGATTAATATAATAATAAGTGAAGAGAGGTGAAAGAGCTTACCTACAGCATACAAAAGAAGAAGGATAGAAATTAAAAGAAATAGTTTATCGTGACCTTTAATATTTTGAAAGAAATAGATAAGGATATATGATATTATAATAGAAAAAACTATCGTAAACATTAGGTTTCCAAAGACCTCTCCGTAAATTTCAGATTTACTGTCAGGACCTAAAAAGCTAAGCAAACTATAAAATAAAACAATACCTAAAATATCAGAAAAAGTACTTTCATAAATCATAAATTCTTTTCTATCATCATCTAAGGAGTCAATACTTGGAAGTATAATTGCAGAGCTAAGAATAGCTAAGGGAACTGTAAATAAGAGCGCCTCTACCATATTCATTTCAAGAGCATAGCAAAGCACTAGAGCCCCTATGTATGAAGTTGCAAAAAGCCCTATAACAGCAACCGATAATGATTTAAAAATCATTCCAGCTTTTTCTTTAACTAGCCTTAAATCTAAAGCCGCCTCCAAAACTATTAGAGCCAATCCTACAACGCCCAATATCTTTAATACAGAAAAAAGGTTTGGACTAGCCAGCTCTGAAATAAAGAAGCCAAAATTTATAAGCATTCCCGTAAGGATTAGCAGTAATACAGAAGGAATCCCTGATTTTTTAGAATAAATATTATAGAAATAAGAAATAATTATTGTAGATGAAAAAATAATTATTAAAACATACGAATTTAAATGATCCATAATTTTAGAATAATTTTAATATGTCATTTCCGTTTGCAAAAAGGACAAGACTAAGCAGTAATAACATTCCAACAACTTGAGCAAACTCCATAAATTTTTCTGGGGCAGGCTTTCCAAAAACTATTTCATACATAAGAAAAGCAACGTGCCCTCCATCTAAAGCCGGAATTGGAAGAATATTTAAAAAAGCAAGCATCAAAGATAAAAATGCTGTTAGATTCCAAAACCTTTCCCAGTCCCATTGAGAAGGAAATAAACTGCCAATTGCTCCAAAGCCACCAACACCTTTATAGGCTCCTGAGCTTGGGCTAAGGATTAATTTAAATTGATCTATATAGCTACTTAGCTTGTTTACAGATTTTTTATATCCAGCAGGAAAAGAGGCTAATAACCCATATGTTTTTGAAGTCATTGTATAAACCTCTAACTCTTCTAGTTGATTAAAGGTTAGTAGAGCAGGATAATAGCCAATAGTGCCATTAGCACCTACTTTTGTTTTAATACTTACCACATCTCCAGCTCTAAGAATATCTATTATGACAGAAGAATCTTTATAGCTTGATAACACTCCGGCTATTTGATCATTATAATTAATTTCAAATCCATTAATAGCAACTATTCTGTCTTTAATTAAAAATCCAGCTTTTTCACAATTTGAATTTTCAACAAAAGAGCTTATAATTGCAGGTATTCTTGGATAAAACAACATTGTTTTTTCATTAGCAATTAATTGTTCTATAAAGTTGTCAGGAATAATAATTGTTTTTTCTTCATTATCGCGATTAACAATAACTGTTTTAGAGCTAAGCATTTTTTCTACTATAGAGCTAAATCTTAAAATAGGCTCTCCACCAACTGAAACTATTTTATCGCCTGAAATAAAACCAAGTTCTTTAGATAAATTATCTACACACCAAACACCATCAGTTAAACTGTCATTAGACAAAAACTTATCTCCATAAACATAAAGTGTCATGGAATAAATCAAGACAGCCAATAAAAGATTAACTGTAACACCGCCAATCATAATTATAAGTCTTTGCCAAGCTGGTTTTGCTCTAAACTCCCAAGATTCAGGTGCTTTTTTCATTTGTTCCTTGTCCATAGACTCATCAATCATGCCAGAGATTTTTACATATCCACCTAAGGGCAGCCAACCAATTCCATATTCAGTATCTCCTATCTTCTTTTTAACTAAAGAAAACCAAGGGTCAAAAAAAAGATAAAACTTTTCAACTTTAGTTTTAAATAATTTTGCAGGAATAAAATGACCTAATTCATGTAGCACTACAAGTATTGAAAGACTCATAATAAGTTGTAATGCTTTAATCAATATATCCATTTTATAGTAGTTTTTTTGCTAAAATTCTTGTTTGTTGGTCTGTCTCTACATAGTCCTCTAAAGTAGGAGATTTTACAAAAGTAATTTTTTCGAGACAATTATCAATTAAATCTGACATATTTAAAAAACCAATTTTATCATTTAGAAAAGCTTCTACCGCAATTTCATTGGCAGCATTTAATACACATGCAGAATTACCACCCCTATCCATTGCCCTATAGGCTAAGTCTAAATTTCTAAATGTTTTTATATCAGGCTTTTCAAACGTTAGACTGGGGTAGTCTAAAAAGTTAAATCTTTTAAAATTGTTTTTTAATCTTTGAGGAAATCCTAGTGCATATTGAATTGGAAGCTTCATGTCTGGAATTCCCATTTGAGCTTTAATAGATCCGTCTTCAAACTGAACGGCAGAATGTATTATTGATTGTGGATGAACAACTACCTCAATCTGTTCTTTTTTAAGATTAAAGAGCCACTTTGCCTCTATAACCTCAAGGCCCTTATTCATAAGAGTAGCAGAGTCAATTGTAATTTTACTACCCATCACCCAGTTTGGATGTTTAAGAGCTTGTTTTTTAGTTATAAGCTTTAATTCCTCTAATTTTTTTCCTCTAAAAGGCCCACCCGATGCTGTAAGATAGATTTTTTCTATAGGGCTTGCCCCTTCACCAACTAAGCATTGAAAAATAGCAGAGTGTTCAGAATCAACAGGATATATTTCTGTCTTATATTCTGCGCATAATTTTGTTATTAAATCTCCCGCCACAACTAGCGTTTCCTTATTGGCTAATGCAATTTTTTTACCACTCTTAATAGCACTAATTGTAGGCTTTAATCCGCTATAGCCAACTAAGGCGGTAAGTATAACATCTATACTTTCTGAAGCAACTATTTGCTCAATAGATTCTGCTCCTGAGTATACTTTTATTCCTAAATCGGCAAGAGCATTATTTACTTCATGATATTTATGATTATTAGCTATAATAACAGTATTTGGCTTGAATATTTTCGCTTGTTCAATAAGTAAAGCACTATTATTATTAGCTGTCAGAACTTCAATATTAAAAAGATCAGGATACGCCACAATAACCTCTAAGGTCTGGACCCCAATAGATCCAGTAGATCCTAATAAAGCAATATTTTTTTTCATAATTATTTTTTTTGCAAAATTAATTGATCTGCAATTGTTCTATCATTTGACAATCTAGGAGTTTTGTTTTGCCCGCCAAGCTTACCGATTATTTGCATATAATTTCTAAAACCATTAGGCTTTAAGCAAACAACTTCAAGCTGTTTTAAAACAGAGCCGCTAATTAGGTCTTTATAGTAGCTGTTTTTGGACTGTAATTGAATATCTAGTTCAACCTCAAAAGAAGCTAGTTCTTTTGGTTCTTTTGAAAACTCAATAAACCATTGATGGTAAGGAAGTCCATTTTTAGGATTTACTTTTGGGGCTACATGAAATTCTTTAATTTCTGCAGGCTGTTTTTTGACCGTATTAATTAGACTCTGTTCAACTTCTTGAGCAATCACGTGTTCTCCAAAAGCCGAAGTGAAATGCTTTAATCTTCCGCTAACAATAATTCTATAGGGATCGAGTGAAACAAACTTAATAGTATCACCAATATTATACCCCCATAGGCCGGCATTTGTATTTAAGATTATGATATAATCAACGCCCAACTTAACATCGGCAAGGCTAATTCTCTCAGGATTATTTTTATTGTAGTCCTTGGACTCTATAAATTCAAAAAATATTCCGTTGTTTACACACAAGATCATTCCCTCTTCTTTTTGAGAATCTTGGTATGCAATAAAACCTTCAGAGGCAGGATAAACCTCTACGCCATCTACATCTCTACCAATTAATCTCTCAAAAGTTTTTTTATATGGTTTAAAATTAACCCCACCGTAAATAAAGAGTTTAAAATCTGGAAACAACTCACCAATATCTTTATTTGTTTTTTCTTTTAGTTTCTCAAAATACATTTGAACCCATGGAGGAATACCACTTATAAGTGTCATTTTTTGTGATTTTGTTTCTTCAACAATTGCCTCAATCTTATCCTCCCATTTATCGATACAGTTAGTAGAGTATGATGGCAGTCTATTTGTTTTTAAATAATAAGGTATATGATGAGCAACAATTCCTGATAATCTACCAGTTAATATTCCGCTTGTTTTGGATAGGACGGGCGAGCCTTGTAGAAATATCATTTTACCAACACTTATAGATGTGTTTTTTGTTTCATTTATATATGAGAGAATTGCATCTCTTGCAGGATTTAAATGACAGCTAATAGAATCCTTTGTTATTGGAATATATTTAGATCCAGAAGTTGTTCCTGAAGTTTTGCAAAAATAAATTGGCCTTCCAGGCCATAAAACATTTTCTTCGCCTAATTTTAATTTATCAATGTATTTTTTTAGCCCCTCATAATCGCTTACTGCAATACTCTTTTTAAAATCAGAATAGTTTTTTATGTCTTTAAATTTATGATCTTTTCCAAATACTGTATTTTTTGCTTTAGAAACTAAATCATGCATTAATTGTTCTTGATGATTAACAGCTTTTTTTTTCCATTTATTGTTTTTTCTAACAATGTATTTGGCAAAGTACAGGCTTAATATAGATTTAGCGCTTCGCACTTTTAAAAAGAAATATAATTTTCCGGATTTAGTGGCGTTCCATTTTGCCAAAGCTCCAAATGAAGATGAGGCCCCGTTGAAAGCTCTCCAGTATTACCTATAATAGCAATATATTCGCCAAGACTAACAATATCTCCAGTTTTTTTTAGAAGTCTTGAGCAGTGTTTGTAAAAAGAAATATAGTTGTTGGCATGTTGAATTCCGATAACATACCCCGTTTCAGGATTCCAACTACTAATTATAACAGAGCCCTCCATAATGCTTTTAATCTTAGTTCCTTTTTTTGCAACTATATCAGTAGCAAAATGATTTTTTTCTAAACTGTAGGAATCGCTTATCATACCATCTAGTGGCGGGTAAAATAAAAAGTACTTTGTGTCTTTATTTGTTTGTAGTGCAATAGAGCTTTGGTCTTCGCTTTCTACTTTAGCTCGAAGTAATGAATCTTCTTTTGAAACAGTAAATTCTATTTCTGAATCAGACAAGCTATTTATTGTGTCATTGTAATTATTAAAATTAAGAGAGTCTCCTTTTATAATAGCTTCAATGTTATTTAAATATAAGTCTCTAATATTTAGAGCTCTCTCTAAAGAGTCGCTTTTTAATGTTAATGACATTAGGGTTTTTTGAACTTTTTCAGAAGACTTTCCTGGCAAATGCTCTTTAAGGGGAGAGTATACAATTATAAGAAATGAAATGATAAAAAAAACTAGTGAAAACAAAAAAGATAGAGAAATCATATTTGTTTTAGTTAATCTAAGTGACACTCTTTCCTCTAGGGAATCATCATTAATAATGACAAAACGATACTTTTTTTTTAGTTGATTCCAGATTCTATTTCTTGAAGGCTTCTCTTTCATAATAAATGCAAATATCTGAAAATTATAAGCATATTTGCATGTATTATAAATTACAATAAAATAATTAGACAAAAAATCTGTTATCTAATCATATGAATACTAATAAATTACTTTTTTATATACTGGTTTATACGTGTTTTTTTATGATCCTTGCCTCATGCTCCACTAAGAAAAAATCATGGGTTAGTAGGAAATATCATAATACTACAGCAAAATATAATGGTTATTTTAATGGCAAAGAAAGTATCAAGTTTGGAGTAAAGAAAATTAAATCTTCATTTGCCGATGACTATTCAACAACCCTGCCAATATTTCGAACTGGAGATCTTACCAAGGCTAAATCTACACATACCTACATGGATAAGGCGATTCAAAAGGGCTCTATTGTTATACAAAAACACTCAATAAACATTAAAGGAAAAGAGTATTGTAGATGGATTGATGATAATTATTTTATGATTGGCCAAGCTTATTTTTATAAAGGTGAGCTTGATGAGGCTGCTAAAACCTTCAATTTTATTATTCAAGAATATAAAAAAACAGAAATAAGTTACGAAGCCACTTTATGGTTATCAAGGTGTTTTATAGAAAAAGAAGACTTTGCTTCAGCAGAATCTATACTTATAGAACTAGACAATAATAGATTATTTCCAAAGGATTTGCGACTTGAATATGAAATCATAAATGCAGATCTTTATTTGCGACAAAAAAACTATTCATTATCAAGAGACGCTTTGATTCAATGTGTGAAAAAGTTTAAGGTTGGTAAAAATAAGGCTAGATTTAATTACATTATAGGTCAAATTTATCAAGAAGAAGGAAATTATAAAAAGGCAGTTGTTTACTATTCAGAAGTTTTAAAAAGTAACGCTGAATACAGAATGGTTTTTAACACTAAAATGAATCTTGCATTATGCAGTGATAAAAACAGTAAAGACTCAGACAAAATGCGAAAGCAACTAGTTAAGATGACTAAAGATGATAAGAATAACGAATACTTGGATCAGATTTATTTTACAATTGCAGAAATGGACATATTAAATTCTGACACTATTTTAGCTAAAGAAAACTATCTTAAATCTACTATTTACAGTATAATAAACGATCCTCAAAAGGCGCTTTCTTTTTTAGCTTTGGCTAGAATTGAATTTGACCAATCTGATTTTATCTCTTCACAGCTTTACTATGATAGTACAATATATTTTATGCCAGAAGATTATAGGCTATATAAATCTGCGTTTAAGCAGTATGCTATATTAACAGATTTGGTTAATAATCTAAATGTAATTTACATGCAAGACAGCTTAGTTGCATTAGCCATGTTGCCAAGGCAAGAGCTTAATATAATAATTAAGAATATTATTGATGAAGAAATAGAGAAAGAAAGGCTTGAAAAAGAAAAAGAAAGCCTGTCGCTCCAAAATCTTTCTCAAGGAAACAGGGGTGGTAATAGAAACGAGCAATTTGGGAATAATACATCTGGCGGTAAATGGTATTTTTATAATCCGGCAACACTTAGTTATGGGCTTTCAGAGTTTAGAAAAAAATGGGGCAAAAGAAAGCTTGAAGATAATTGGAGAAGAAAAAACAAGAAGTCTACAATAAGTCTTGAATCGGATTCAGCATCAGTTGAAGGCGAGGGCTCTAAAAACACAAAAGACCCTCAGTTTTATTTAAAACAGATACCGTCTACGTCTGAAGATTTTCTTTTAGCAAGACAAACAACAGCAAACGCATGTTATCAGGCTGCAATTATTTATAAAAATGATCTTTTAAAGATAAAAAAAAGTACAGAGATGTTTACTAGAATATTAAGTATTCCAGATATTGACTCTTCTTTTTTGTCCATGACGTACTTTAATTTATATTTAAATAACAATCTTCAAAACAACATATCTCAATCTGATAAAGTTAAAGAGATTCTAATAAATGATTTTAAAAATAGTGTTTACAGTAAAATTTTGAGTGACTCAACTTATCTTAATAAAATGAAATTGTTAAGCAATATGGAAGATGATAGTTTTGCAAAAACATATGACACCTTTAAATTTAATAACTTTAATGATGTTATTACTGAAACTAACTCTCTTAAAAAGAATGACCTTCGTGAAAAATATCTTACTATTAGAGCTCTCAGTATGCTAAAGTCTGGGGACACAACCGCCTTTTTTAACAACATAGATGATATTATTAGATCTGATGATAAAGATCTCTCGAATTATGCAAAAAAGATAGTAGAAATGATAAAAGACCCCTCGTTAATAAACGAAGCAAATAGACAGGCTATAGAAAAAACCCCATACTTATATGAAGAAGAATCTCAGCACATGGTAATGTTTATCTTGCCTAAAAAAAATCTTGATGTTAGTTATCTAAAGACCTTGCTTTCTGATTATCATCAGTCCTCATATTCCACAGAAGTTTTTGAAATTAGCGCTATGATGATGGGGCTTGAAACACACCTCGTTTCTATTAAGTTCTTTGAAAACAAAAAGAATGCTTTAAAATATTTTAATAATATTTCTTTTTCAAGTGAGGTTATGGGCGAATTAGGTAAAGTGGACTATAAAATACTACCAATATCGATTGATAATTTTCAAGAGTTTTATAGAAATAAAGATGTTGATGGATATTCAAATTTTGTAAAAGAAAAATACTTAAATAAAAATTAAAGTTTTAGATAATTATTTAATAGCTTTACATTTAAACAAATTAAAAAGACAGGAATTATGTTTACAAATAATAACGATACGGTAAGAAAGACAGACCCTTCATCTGCAATTAATATGATAGGAGCAGGAACGGTAATAACTGGAGATATTAAATCAAAAGGAGATATCAGGGTTGATGGATCTTTAAACGGTTCAATTGATACTGAGGGAAAAGTTGTTGTTGGTCAGGGCGGTATTGTTGAGGGAGATGTGGTTTGTAAAGATGCTGATATTGCTGGAGTTTTAAAGGCAAAAATATCTGTTTCTCAATTATTATCTTTAAAATCCTCTGCTAAACTTAATGGCGATATAATTACAAACAAACTATCTATTGAGCCTGGCGCATCTTTTACCGGATCATGCAGTATGGGTGCTGTAATTAAAGACATTAAAGATGGGGGGAAATCCGAAAAAAGAGAAAAAACAGCTTAATTCCTATATCCACCTTTCTTCTATCTTTTTTCAAATGATGATAGTTGTTTTGTGTGGAACTTATTTAGGGGTCTACCTTGACTCATTGTCAGAGTATTTCAACAATCTATTTACAGTTTTTTTCTCTTTATTATCTGTTTTTTTAGCAATGTTTTTTGCATATAAAAAGGTAAGTTAAGTGCAAATTTCAAATAAGTTGTAATTTTTTTTAAATCCTTATTGGTAAAAGTTAAATAATATTTACATTTGCTGCCGATTAAAAACAAATAATCGCAATGCATTATAAAGGCTATATTTTAACTATATTATTCTCTTTACTTTTTTCATTTTTCATTTTTGCCGATGATAAAAATTCTAATGAAACATCTACAGGAGTTTATGATCCTGTTCCAAATATAATGCATCATATTGCTGATGCTCACGATTGGCATTTATGGGGGGAGGGTGATAATTCATTTTCCATACCACTTCCAGTTATACTTTACACTAGTGAGGGTGTTGATGTTTTTATGTCAAGTGATTTTCATCATGGCCATTCAACAGTTCAAAAAGATAATAGAATTTATAGCATAGATAGCCATAGTCATATTACAGAGGCTAGCGGCTTAGATATTTTAGACATCTCAATAACAAAAAATGTAGCATCAATGCTTCTTTCATTTATAATATTATTTTTTGTTATGCTAATAGTTGCTAGAGGTTATAATAAAAAGAATGTAGCCCCTAAAGGATTACAAGCATTTATTGAGCCCTTGGTTTTGTTTGTTAGAGATGATATTATTAAGGATAATATTGGCAAACAACATGCTAAATTCACTCCTCTATTATTAACATTCTTCTTTTTTATACTTATAAACAATCTTATGGGCTTACTTCCTGGAGCAGCAAATGTTACGGGAAATATAGCAGTTACTTTTGTTCTTTCAGCAATAACTTTTCTTGTTACTACAATTTTTGGAAATAAGAATTACTGGGGACATATTTTTAAACCCCCGGGCGTTCCATTGGCATTAATGCCAATTATGGTTCCAATAGAGATAATTGGAATTTTTACAAAACCATTTGCTCTTATGATTAGATTATTTGCAAATATTTCAGCAGGACATATTATTATATTGAGTTTAATATCTTTAATTTTTATAGCTCAAAGCGCAATGGGTACGGCTGGAGCATGGGGCGTTGCTCCTGTGTCTGCGCTTTTTGTGTTATTTATATACTGTATTGAAGTGCTTGTAGCTTTTTTACAAGCTTATATTTTTACATTGCTTTCATCAGTTTTTATTGGTTTAGCAGTGCAAGATGGTCACTAATTAAAATAAATTATTAACTAAAACTAAAAAAAATGTTATCAGAAGTACAAACAATGGATTTTGGCGCATTTGCCGCGATTGGAGCTGGTCTTTCTGCTATTGGAGCAGGTATCGGTATTGGACAAATTGGAGGTAAAGCATTAGAAGCAATGGCTAGACAGCCTGAGCATTCTGGAATGATTCAAACAAATATGTTTATTGCAGCTGCACTTGTAGAGGGAGTTGCTTTGTTTGGTGTTGTTGTTGCGTTATTAAAATAAATTAGTAATTAAAATACTCTGTAACGGTTGGTTACAGAGTATTATTAAAACTTAAATATGGAATTAGTTACACCAGCACTTGGATTAATATTC
>Ga0307986_10001221_pt1 | contig 18796 bp, 19 predicted proteins | sample EllFjometageno82_FD_203170 | JGI IMG/M metagenome (GOLD analysis project Ga0307986, IMG submission 203170) | Marine microbial communities from Ellis Fjord, Antarctic Ocean - #82 | ecosystem: Environmental > Aquatic > Marine > Unclassified | place: Southern Ocean | collected 2014-10-09
ACAGTTTGTGGTTTTATACCTCCGGTCCTTAAATGGAAATTACTGTGGTGGCTTAACCGGGAATAAATATGAAAATACCAAGTCTAACTATCCAACAATTATTAGAAGCAGGCGTTCACTTAGGTCACAAGACTTTAAGATGGAACCCAAAAATGAAAAAATATATTTTTGGTAAAAGGGATTCTATCCACATTATTGACTTAACCCAAACATTAGAGTTAACAAATGTAGCTTTAGAAAAAGTTTATAATACTATTACTAATAACGGTAAAATTCTTTTTGTATCAACTAAAAAACAAGCTTCAGAGGCTATTGCTGAAGTTGCAAAAGAAACTGGACAATATTTTGTAAATTACAGATGGTTAGGAGGAATGTTAACTAACTGGGGAACAATTTCTGGATCAATTAAAAAGATGAAGAAATATGAATCTGATCTTGTTGCTGAAAATAGAGGTTTTACAAAAAAGGAACTATTAAAGATGAGTGTTAAGAAAGACAAACTAGAAAGGGCTTTGGGAGGAATTGCTGAAATGAAAAAAGTACCTGATTTAGTTTTTATTATTGATACAAACTATGAATCTTTAGCTATTGCAGAGGCATCTAAATTGGGTATTCCAATTTGTGCTATATTAGATAGTAACTCGAACCCAGATGGAATTGACTTTCCAATACCTGGCAACGATGATGCTAGAAGAGCAATTGATCTTTATTGCAACCTAATAAAAGAAACTATTGAAAATGCAAAAAAGGCATTACCATCTAAAACAGTAGAAAAACCTGAAGTAGAAGATGTTAAGGTAAACGAAAAATCTACTAAAACTGTTCAAGAATTAGATAGAGAAAAATTGGATGCTAAATTTTCAAAAAAAGAAAATAAAAAGTTAAATTAATATGAGTGATATAGAAAAAGTAAAACAATTAAGAGAAGCAACTGGTGCTGGTTTTAAAGATTGTAATTTAGCAGTCAAAGAATCGGGTGGAGATCTAGATAAAGCAGTAGAAATCTTAAGAGTTAAAGGAATTTCTAAAGCTTCTAAAAAAATGTCTAGAGATGCAAAAGAAGGTGTAGTTGCAACCTCTGGAGATGAAAATAAGATTTCTGTTTTAGAGCTTAATTGTGAGACAGATTTTGTTGCAAAAAACGATGACTTTGTTTCTTTTGCAAAAGAACTAAGTGATTTAAATAACCAAAATGGCTCTGATTTAGATAAGTTAAATAAATCCAACATGTCAAATGGCAAATCTGTTGCAGATAGCCTTGTTTCATTGATAGCAAAAATGGGTGAAAAAATAACAGTTGGTAAAGCAAAAACATTTAATCAGTCAGGAACTAAAAATTTTAACTATTTACACACTGTAGTTAAAGATAATTTATCAAAATTATCAGTTATAGCATCTCTTCAAACCTCTGATGACAGCGAAGTGGTCAAGACATTTGGTAAACAACTTTCAATGCATATAGCTGCATCTAACCCATTAGCCTTAAGTTCAGATTTAATTGATAAAAATATTCTTCAAAAAGAACAGGATCTTGTTACAGAGGAATTAAAAAACTCTGGAAAACCTGCTGAGATAGCACAAAAAATTAGTCTAGGTAAAATGAACAAATTTAAAGAAGATAATGCACTTTTATCACAAGCTTGGGTAATGGAGCCTAAAAAGAAAGTGCAAGACGTTATAAAAGATCTTAATATCTCAGATTTAAAGATTAATGATTTCTATAGAATTAAAATAGGTGAATAAATGTTTAATGAAAAAACATACAGCCAGAAGATGGATAAGACTATTGAAGTTTTTTCAAAAGAATTAACATCACTAAGAACTGGTAGGGCAAACGCAGCAATGCTTGATCTAGTTAAAGTTGACGTTTACGGACAAGCGATGCCTTTAAATCAAGTTTCAAGTATAACTACCCCAGATGCTCGAACAATCAATATTCAGGTTTGGGATCTTAATAACGTGCCTTTAGTTGATTCAGCTATTAAAAAATCTGAGCTTGGTTTAAATCCACAAATAGATGGTCAATTAATTAGATTACCTGTCCCAGATTTAAACGAAGAGAGAAGAACGGAAATTAAAAAATTAATTAAGTCTATGGGTGAAAAGTGTAAAATTTCAATCAGAAATATTAGAAGAGAAGCTAATGATGATTTAAAAAAATTAGTTAAAGACAAAGAAATTAGTGAAGATGATGAAAAAAAGAAAGAAAAAACTATACAGACATTCACTGATGAGCATATTAAAACTATAGACCAAAGAGTAGATTCTAAAGAAAAAGAAATAATGACCATATGAACCCAATTAAACATGTTGCCATCATTATGGATGGTAATGGACGATGGGGTATAAAACATAAAAAGTCTAGAAACTTAGGACATCGTGCTGGTTTAAATACAATTGAAGAAATTATTGAAGAAACGATAAACCAAAAAATTAATCATTTAACTCTCTATACTTTTTCCACCGAAAACTGGAAAAGACCAAAAAAAGAAATTGAATTTTTATTTAATTTATTAGAAAATTTTTTGATAAAAAAATTAAAGATCCTTATGAAAAATAGAATAAAGATTAGAGTTATAGGAAATAAAAAAAAATTTAAAAAAAATTTACAAAAACTATTAATTGAATCTGAAAATAAAACTAATAAAAATGATAAATTGCAAATTAATCTAGCCTTAAATTATGGTTCAAAAGAAGAGTTAATAAATGCGATGAAAAAAATCAGTGCTAAAAAAGAAAAATTTACTGAAGTAAATATAGATAAAAATCTATACACAAAAGATATACCAGATCCAGATATTCTAATTAGAACAGGAAACACAAAAAGATTAAGTAATTTTTTATTATGGCAATCAGCTTACACGGAAATTTTTTTTGAAAAAAAAATGTGGCCAGCTTTTACCAAAAATGATTATAGAAAAATTCTAAAAAAATTTAAATTATTAAAAAGAAATTTCGGAGCAATTTGATGAATAAAGAATTACAAAAAAGATTATTAACTTCACTTTTATTATTATTTTTGCTGTATTTAATGTTTTCTTATAGTTACATCTTAATAATCGCGGTAATTTTAATTGCTCTTATTTCTTGGATTGAATTTTATGCATTAATTTCAAAAATCTTTAAGAAAAAAGATAAAAAAAATAAAATTTTTAGATTTATCTTTAAATTTACTTCATTATTATATTTATCGTTTTTGGTTTATCTAATTTTAGTTGCCAAATTTGATAAGAGTGGATCAGAAATATTTATAATTTATTCAATTTTAATATCAATAATGTCTGATACAGGTGGTTTAATTATAGGTCGAATTTTTAAAGGTAAAAAACTGACAAATATTAGCCCTAAAAAGACTGTCTCAGGTTCTATTGGTTCCTTCATTTTTTCAATAAGCTCAATACCTTTCTTTGTACAATATCTGCCTTATATTAACTTGATTTTAATTGTGATTATTACACTAGTAATTTCGCTTACTACTCAAATTGGAGATTTATTTATTTCATATCTGAAACGTAAAGCGAAAGTAAAAGATACTAGCGACTTACTTCCTGGTCATGGTGGTGTATTAGATAGAATAGATGGTATTATATTCTCTATACCAGTAGGTTTTTTAATATTAAATTATTGTAAATGAAAAAAAAAATTGCAATTTTAGGATCAACAGGTTCAATTGGCAAAACGTTAATTGAGATTCTAAAAAAAGAAAAAGATAAGCCTGAAATTGTGCTGTTAACTATAAATACTAACTATAGAGAATTATTAAAACAAGTTAAGGTATTTGACGTAAAAAATATTATAATAAATGATTATAAAACTTATTTACATGTAAAAAATATTTTAAGAAATAAGAAAATAAATATTTACAATAAATTTGATTATATAAAAAAAATATTTAATAAGAAAATTGACTATACAATGTGTGCAATTGCTGGCTTTGAAGGCTTGAAACCCACACTAGATATAATTAAGTATACAAAAAAAATAGCAATAGCTAATAAAGAATCAATTATCTGTGGATGGCCCCTAATTGAAAAAAAGATAAGAAGATATAAATCTGATTTTATACCGGTAGACTCAGAGCATTTTTCAGTATGGTCACTAATGAACAATATTAAGAGTTCGAATGTTGAAAAAGTTTTTTTAACTGCCTCTGGTGGGCCATTTAGAAACCTCCCAATAAATAAATTTAAACATATTACTACAAAACAAGCTTTAAATCACCCAAGTTGGTCTATGGGAAAAAAAATATCGATAGATTCTGCAACAATGATGAATAAAGTATTTGAAATAATAGAAGCAAAAAAAATATTTAATTTTAGATATAGCCAATTAGATATTCTTGTACATCCCAAATCATATGTGCATGCTATGGTAAAATTTTCTAATGGATTAACTAAAATACTTATTCATGAAACAGATATGAAAATTCCTATATTTAATTCACTTAATTCACCATTTGAAAAAAAGATTAAATCAAAAAAAATTGATTTTAATACTCTTAACAATCTAGATTTTCAAAAAATAGATCTTAAAAGATTTCCAATAGTAAAATTAATTAAACACCTGCCTAATAGAGACTCGTTATTTGAAACAGTTATCGTTAGTGCCAACGAATGCCTTGTTGAAAATTTTTTAAAGAAAAAAATTAAGTTTTTAGATATTTCTAAATTTTTATTAAAAATTACTCAAAGTAAAAAATTTCAAAAATACAAGCTAAAAAAACCAATAAATATAGAAGAAATTATATCACTTAATGATTATGTGCGTTTAAAAATTAACAATTTATGTGTATAAGATTGAGCTATGTATAAAATTCTAATCAAATTTACCTTTATAGTTTTTTTATTTTCTAACCATGTATCTGCTGACGTCTTTGTCGATTTTAATGTGACTGGTAACGAGAGAGTTACTGATCGTACTATTTTAAATTTTTCTAAACTTAAAAAAGATGTTAATTTATCTGATATTGATCTTAATAAGGGTTTAAAAAATATTTATGATTCTGGTTTTTTTGAGAAAGTAAATCTTAACATTAAAAATAGCATCCTTAACATCAATGTTAAAGAGTACCCAATTATTCAAGAAATCGAATTTACAGGCATTAAAGCAAAAAAATATATTAAAGTATTAACTGAGACAATTGAACTTAAATCAAAAAGTTCATTCAATAAATTTACGCTTAATAAAGATGTGAACACTATTACGAATATTCTGAGAAAGTCTGGTTATTATTTTGCAAAAGTTGATGTCGAAAAAAAGATAAATGATAACAATACTCTTTTTTTATTTTTTAATGTTGAGATGGGTGAAAAAGCTTTAATTAAAGAAATTAAATTTATTGGTGACAAAAAATTTAAAAGTAGAAAATTACAGGCAGTAATACTTTCTGAAGAAAGTAAATTCTGGAAATTTTTGTCTGCAAATAAATATTTAGATAAACAAAAAACTGAGCTAGATAAAAGATTGTTAAAAAGTTTTTATCTTGATCAGGGATATTACAATGTAAATGTTGAAGAAGCATTTACACAATTATTTAACAAAAAAGATTTTATAGTAACATATAGAATAGATTCAGGTAAAAAATTTATTTTTAATAATTTTGAAATTAAATTATCTAATGATTATGATATTAAAAGCTTTGACCAATTAATTAAAACTTTTAATAAACTTAAAAACTCAACATATTCATATAAAAGAATTGATAAAATTTTGAACGAAATAGACAAAATTTCTTCAAATGAAAACTTTGAGTTTATTGATGTTTCAGTTAGCGAAAATATTGTGGATGGCAACAAGATTAATTTTGTTTTTGATATTGATGAAAGTGAAAAATTCTATGTTGAAAAAATAAATGTTTTAGGAAACAACGTAACCAATGAAGAATTTATTAGACAACAATTTATAGTTGATGAAGGAGATCCCTTTAATTCTTTACTTCACAACAGAACAATCAACAATCTTAAAGGAACAAATATTTTTAAATCAGTAAAATCTAAAGTTAAAGATGGATCTGAAAAAGGGGTAAAAATTATTGATTTAACAGTTGAAGAAAAACCTACTGGTGAAATTAAAGCTGGTGCCGGTTATGGAACTACAGGCTCTACACTTATGGTAGGAATTAAAGAAAATAATTTTAATGGAAAGGGTATTAAACTTGATTTACAAGCAACAATCACTGAAGAATCCATAAAAGGTAATTTTTCCTACACGAATCCAAATTTCAGATACTCAGATAGAGCTGTAACAACATCGATAGAGAGTAGTACTACAGATAAAGAACAAGATTATGGATTTAAAAGTTCATTAACTAATATAGGTTTAGGTACAAGCTTTGAGCAATATGAAGATTTTTATTTTTCACCTAAATTATCAATATCATCTGAAAAATTAACAACTACAGCTTTAGCTTCTGCCAATTATAAAAAACAAGAAGGATCGTACTTTGAATCGTTACTTAATTACTCTCTTTCTTATGATAAGCGTGACTCGAGTTATAGACCAAAAAATGGTTTTGTAAGTACTTTTTTACAAGAGATACCATTAGTTTCAAACGAGTATTCAATTATTAATGGTTACCAAATAACCGGATATAAAGAACTACCTAGCGAAAGCGTATTTAAAGTTGGGTTATTTACAAAAACAATTAATTCTCTAATCTCTGATGAAGATGTCAGGGTGTCGAAAAGATTGTATTTACCTGAACGAAGACTTAAAGGCTTTAAGGCTGGAAAAGTTGGGCCCAAAGATGGGCAAGATTATGTTGGTGGAAATTATATGGCATCATTGAACTCAACTCTATCTCTTCCATTCGTACTCCCCACTATGGATAAAATTGATTTTTCATTATTTTTTGATGCTGCAAATCTATGGCATGTAGATTATTCTAAACTGGTTGATCAGAGTAATTCAATAAGATCTGCCACAGGTTTATCAGTGGATGTGAGTACACCTATTGGTCCGTTAAGTTTTTCACTAGCCCACCCAATATCAAAAGCAGATGGTGACGCTACAGAATCTTTTAGATTTAATTTAGGAACTACTTTTTAATGATTAATATTCAATACTTTAAAACAGTTATTCTAACTGTTTTTGTCCTATTAATTTTTACTCAAAGTAAATCAGCAGTGAAAATTGCTATCATTGATACCGAGGTAATAATGAAAGAGTCCTTAGCTGGAAAATCTTTAATCAAACAATTAAGCAAAATAGATGATAGTAACAAAAAATATTTTTTGGAATATGAGAAGAAGCTAAAACTAGAAAAAGAAAAGATAAGTTCTCAAATAAATATTTTGTCAAAAGAAGAATACGATAAAAAAGTTTTAATTTTAAATGAAGATTTTAAAAAATATCAAAATGAGGTAAGAGATAAATTAGAACTTACTAAATCAAAAAGAGATAAGGCGTTAAAAAAAATTTTAAGTGAATTAAATGTATTGTTATCCAACTACTCAAATGAAAATGAATTGACATTTATTATTGATCAAAAAAATATTATTATTGGAAGAACTGACCTAAACGTAACTAGTGAAATTTTAAAATTAATAGATTTAAAATTAAAAAAAGTATCATTAAATTAATGAAAACTAACTTAAGTAAAGACGAGATAATTAATTTATTACCACATAGAGAGCCAATGTTACTTATTGATGAATTGATCAATATTAAAAAACTTTTTTCTGCAACTGCCATAGTGAATGTTAGAAAAGATAGTTTTTTTGTTCAAGGTCATTTCCCAGGAAATCCTGTAATGCCGGGTGTTCTAATTGTTGAGGCATTTGGACAAGCAGCAGCTGCACTTACAGCGTCGGGAATAGATAAAAAAGAATATGAAAATAAATTGGTTTTTTTGATGGGTATTGAAAAAGCTAGATTCAGAAATCCAGTGATACCTAATTGTAGATTAGAGTTAAATATTGAGGCCACAAGATCACATGGAAGGGTATGGAAGTATAAAGGTGAAGCTTATGTTGATGGGAAAAAAATGGCTGATGCTATGTGGTCGGCAACTGTTGTGGATAGAAAATAATCAGTAATAATTCTTGATAAGTAATTAACCTATAGTTTGATAAAAAATCTTTATCAATGTCTAATATTTTTTTTAAAAAACATGGTCCTTTTGAAATAGATAAACTTTTAAATTTATCTAAAACTGTTAATAAGAAAAATTTTAAAAAAATTAAAGTTACAGGCATAAATGACTTGGTTAATGCTAAAAATAATGAAATTTCTTTTTTACACTCCAAAAAATATGAAAATCTAGCTTCTAAGACCAAAGCTTTATTTTGCATTACTACCGATATTCTTTCTGAAATTTTACCAAATAATTGTAATAAGATTATTGTTGATAATGTTTTGATGAGTACAGCGATGATTACTAAAATATTTTATCCCGATTCAATTAGTGATGATTTTGATTTTAAAGTTAAAGATATAAATAAAACCTTATATAAAAAAAAAGTTAAATTTGGTAAAAATGTTTTAATTGGCGAAAATGTTAAAATTGGAAAAAACTGTTTAATTGGTCATAATGCAATTCTAGAAAGTAACGTTGTTATTGGTAATAACTGCTCAATAGGATCTAATGTTATAATTAGAAACACTATTATAAAAAATGAAGTAAATATTTTAGATGGATGTGTTATTGGTAAAAAAGGTTTTGGTTTTTTCCCTCAAAAAGATAAGAATTTTAGATATCCTCATATTGGAATGGTTATTATTAATGACAATGTAGAAATTGGTTGTTGTTCTACAATTGATAGAGGATCCATGTCAAATACAGTTATTGGAAAAAATACATATTTAGATAACCAAATTCATATTGCCCATAATAATATAATTGGTGATAACTGCATTATAGCAGGACAAGTAGGATTTGCTGGAAGCTCTACATTGGGAAACAATGTTATGATTGGTGGTCAAGCTGGTATCTCTGGTCATTTAAAGATAGGTAGTAATGTTCAAATTGCCGGAGGCAGTGGAGTAATAAAAGATATACCAGATAATTCAAGAGTAATGGGGTATCCTGCAAAAGACTTAAAAAGTTTTATTAAGGATAATAGATAAATGATTCACAAAACTGCAATTATTAATCCAAACGCAAAAATTTCTTCAAATGTAAAAATTGGTCCTTACTCAATAATAGGTCCACATGTTGAAATTGATGATGATGTTATAATTCAGTCACACGTTAATATTACTGGACACACCATAATAGGTAAAAATAATAGATTTTATCCAATGGCTTCAATTGGAAGTGACCCACAAGATTTGAAATTTAAAGGTGAAAAAACAACTCTTATGATTGGAAATAACAACACAATAAGAGAGCACGTGACTATAAATACTGGAACAATACAAGGTGGTGGAATAACAAAAGTAGGTAGCAATAATTTGATTATGATTGGCGCTCATATTGCCCATGACTGCATTATCGGTAATAATATTGTTATGGCTAATAATTCTGCTGTAGCAGGTCATGCTAAAATTGAGGATTTTGTTATTATAGGCGCTAAATGTGGAGTCCAGCAATTTACAAGAATTGGTAAAATGGCGATGATAGGTGGGATGACAGGCGTATCAAGAGACGTAATTCCTTATGGTTTATCAACTGGTAACAGAAATTCTTTGAATGGCATAAATGTTATCGGACTACGAAGAGATAAAATAGAAAATAAAGAAATAATCGCTCTTACCGAAGCCTATAAAGAGATATTTAAATCAAAAAATTTAAACGAAAATTTAAGTAAATTGAATGGAAAATTTAAAGATAATATTTTAGTAAAAGAAGTATTGGAGTTTATTAATAAAGATAAAAAAAGACCAATTTGTACACCTTATAGCAACTAATCATGATAGGTTTATTTTTTGGTGACACTGAATTTCCAAAAAAAATATTACTAAAACTTAAACAAAAAAACAAAAAATATATTATTATAGATTTATCAAAAAAAAAATTTTTTAGAAAAAATCCACACTCTCAGTCATTTGCTCTAGGGCAATTTGGTAAAATATTCCAATTTCTTTTAGAAAATAAATGTAAAAAAGTTTTATTTGCTGGAAAGATTCACAAACCAAAATTTTCCTCTTTAAAAGTAGATTTTAAAGGTCTTTATTATATGCCTAGAATTATTAAAGCAGCAAAACTTGGTGATGCAGCTATCTTAAAAGTTATAATCAAAATTTTAATTAATGAAAAAATAAAAGTTATAAACTCCAACACTTACAACCCTGAACTAACTTTATCAAAAGGTTGTTATACAAAATTAAAGCCAAATAAAAATGATTTTAATTCAATTAATAGAGGCATAAAATCATTGGGACTAATAAATCCCCACAACCATGTACAAGGTTTAGTAGTAAGAGATTCTATCATTGTTGCTAAAGAAAAAATTAATGGAACAAAAAAAATGTTACAAATGATAAATAAAGATAAAAACTCTCAAGGAATATTAATTAAGTTTCCAAAGAAAAACCAAGATCTTAGAATAGACCTACCTACCATTGGTTTTGATACATTAAAAGATTGTAAAAAATTTGGGATAAAAGGAATTGTTTTAAAATCAAAAAAAAATATTTTTATAGATAAAAATCGAAGTATAAAATTCGCAAATAAAAATAAAATTTTTATAATAGTTAAATGAAAAAAATATTTATAGTAACAGGAGAACCATCTGGTGATAAATTAGCTACAACAGTAATATCTAAGTTAATAAAAATTAATCCAAATATAGAATTCTCATGCGTTGGTGGCTCACGCTTAGGTTCTTTAGGCATAAAGTCAATCTTTGATCTTAATGAAATTACTTATTTGGGTTTTACTAGCGTTTTATTTAATATATTTAAGATAAGAAATAGAATTAATAAAACAGTCGAAGAGATTATTAAATTTAATCCTGATATATTATTCACAGTTGATAGCCCAGACTTTACACTTAGGGTTGCTGAAAGAGTTAAGAAGATTAATAATAATATCAAAACAATTCATTATGTAGCTCCCCAGGTATGGATATGGCGTGAGGGAAGAGTTAAAAAATTTAAAAGATTTATAGACCACATACTTCTTTTATTTGATTTTGAAAAAAAATATTTTGACAAAGAGAATATTCTAAATACTTTTGTTGGTCATCCTCTATTAGAACAAAATACAAGATCTAAAACTGATTTATCTTCATTAATTAATAAAGATAAAAAAATTATATCAATATTTGCAGGCAGTAGAAAATCTGAAACAAATGTTCTCTTGCCTATATTAAGTGATTTTATTAAATTGATGAATAAAAAATTTGATTATTATAGTTTTGTTTTTCATGCTACAGATGAAAATAGAGAGTTAATTGTTAACTTTATAAAGAATAATAACTTAAGAAATTCTCAAGTAATTTCTGATGAAAATATTAAATCTCAGATTTTATCTAGCTCTGTTTTTGCTGTAGCAAAATCTGGCACAATATCTCTTGAAATTTGTAATGCTAATATTCCATCTATCATTATTTATAAAATTAATATGATCAACTATTGGATTATGAAATTTTTAGTAAAAGTAAAATTTGCTAACATTATAAATATTATAAATAATAAGGAGGTAATTCCTGAGTTATTACAAGGTGAGTGTAATGCAAAAGAAATATTTAATTCAGTAAGTTATCTCCTGGGTCATCCAGATTTACTAAATTCACAGCTTGAAAATATTAAAAAAACTCTAAAAAACATCAAATCAGAAACCTCTTCTACCAAAAAAGTTTCAACTATTTTATCGCAATATCTTTAATTTTTTCCAATAATTATTTTTTAAAAAAAAATTATGTTTTCTTTAATGATCAAAATCCATCTTTTTTATTATTTTATTAAGTCTTTTTATTGTTTCATCTTTTCCTAATGAAATAATTATATCATAAATACCAGGTCCAAATTTTGAACCTGTCAAAGCTATCCTAAGTGGCTGTCCGACTCCTTTAAAATTTGTATCATTTGATTTAATGAGCTCATTTACAATGGGTTCTAATGTTTCTTTGCTCAGTTTATCTATTTTTTCAAATTGATTTGTAAAATCTGAAATAATTTTTTTTGCTTTACCATCAATTAATTTCATATCTTCTTGATTAAACAAAACTTCATCTACAATTATGTATTGTCCATTGCTAAATATGTCTTCTAAAGTTTTCGCTTTATTTTTTAAAAAAGTAAGTGACTCTTTAATTTTATCTTTTTTATTTGACTTAATTTCATTTTTAAACAATTTGCAGTATTCGATGAATTGATCAAATAAATTACTTTCATCCATATTTTTTATATAATGTTCATTCATTGATAAAATCCTACTCATATCTAATTTAGATGGAGATTTACCAATACCTTCAAGATTAAAATGTTCAATACTTTCTTTTAATGTAAATATTTCCTTGTCTTTGTAAGACCAACCAAGTCTCAATAAATAGTTCCTTAGGGCATTTGGCATTATTCCTATTTTAGAATAGTCATCTAACGTTGACGCATTATCTCTTTTGGATAATTTCTTACCTTCTAATGTGTGAATTAAAGGTATATGTGCAAAAGATGGTAAATCCCATTTCATTGATAGATATATTTGAATTTGTTTAAATGTATTTATTTTATGATCATCACCTCTTATTATATGTGTCATATTCATTTGATGATCATCAACAGTAGCTGATAAATTATATGTTGGAGTCCCATCATTTCTTAAAATAATAAAATCCTCTATAGTAATGTTATCTATCTCAACATCACCTTGTACTAAGTCCTTCAATATTGAAGAACCATCAATTTTGCTTTTAAACCTTACGACAGGTTTTATATCTTTTGGTACATGATTAAGATTCAGTTCTCTACATTTTCTATTATAGGTATAAGGAAGTTTTTTTTGTTTAGCTCTTTTTTTTTGATCTTCTATTTCTTCTGCAGAACAGTAACATTTATAGGCATGACCATTTTTAAGTAATTCATTAGCAATATCAATATGATCATTTATTTTAGTTGATTGAATATATAGTTCTCCATCATGCTCTATCCCAATCCATTTTAAAGATTTTATTATTTGATTTTTATGCTCATCTTTAGATCTTTCCTTGTCTGTGTCTTCAATTCTTAAATGAAAGGTACCTTTTTTATTTTTTGAATATAACCAGCAAAATAAAGCAGTTCTCACACCACCAATATGCAATGCGCCAGTAGGTGAAGGAGCAAATCTTGTTGCAACATTAGACATGTGTGATTTTTAGACTATTTTTTTAGAAGTTTCTATATAAAGATACTAGAACACCCTGAACTTTTACTCTATCAGGGCCAAATATTTTAGTTTCATAGTTTCTATTTGCACTTTCAAGTGCAACTGTTTTGCCTTTTCTTCTAATTCTTTTTAGCATGGCCTCGTGTTCATCAATTAAAGCGACAACAATTTTACCATTATCAGCAGTATCAGATCTTTTAATAATAACTGTATCACCTTCGTTGATGCCAGCTTCAATCATTGAGTCACCCTGAACTTTAAGCCCAAAATATTGACCATTTTTTTCAAGGTTACTTGGAAGAGGGATTCTAGAAACTTCATTCTGTATTGCTTCAACAGGAGTTCCAGCGGCAATACTACCTAAAACAGGTATTTCCATTTCATTTGAATTATCATTCTCTGTATCTAGGCCACCCCTAATAACACTTGGTGAAAAACTATTATAAATATCGTTTGCAGAAGCTGTTTCTGGAAGCTTTATTACCTCTAAAGCTCTTGCCTTGTGAGGAAGTCTTCTAATAAATCCCCTTTCCTCTAAAGCACTTATTAACCTATGAATTCCAGATTTAGATTTTAAATTTAATGAATCTTTCATTTCTTCATATGAAGGAGATACACCTGAAGCCCTCAACTTCTTGTTGATAAATAAAAGTAGGTTTTTTTGTTTTTTAGTTAGCATAAGAACAAATAAAGTACAAAATCTGTTCTACAAGTGTTCTTCTATATTAACAATAGCTAAAAAGTGTTTAAAATAGGCGTTTATTACTCTAAAGAACTGAAAAAATTGAATTATTATTTAAGTTTTTCAAAAGTGATTCACCAATTAAAAAAGTTTTAATATTTGTTTTTTTACTTATTTCCAAAAGTTCTTCCTTTGTTTTTATTCCACTCTCTGAAATCAATGGACCAGAGTGATTAATTAAAACATCATGAATATCATAAGTTGTATTTATATCTGTCTTTAAGGTTTTGAGATTTCTATTGTTAATACCAATTAAAGCTTCTTTAAAATTAAGAGCTCTTTTTGCTTCCTCAACTGTGTGTACCTCAACTATTATTGACATATTAAATTTTAAAGCTTCTTCATATAATTCAAAAGCAAGATCATCAGAAACTCCAGCTAGTATAATTAATATAGCGTCTGCTCCATAACTCTTTGCAAGAGGTACTTGGAATTTATCGATAAAAAAATCCTTACAGAGAATAGGCAGATTTATTTTTTCTTTAACTTTACTCACGTCAATTAAATTTCCAAGAAAGAAATCTTCTTCAGTCAAAATTGATAAACATGTTGTTTTATTTTTGTAATAAATTTCTGCAATTTCTATAGGATTGTATTCCTTTATAATGATACCAGCAGAAGGGCTAGCTTTTTTAATTTCAGCAATTAGTGAAATTTTTTTATGATTAATATTATTTTGAATCTTTTCTTTAAAATCAATAAATGACTTATTTTCATCAATTTTTTCAATTAATAATTTTAATGAAGTAGATTTTTTTAATAAATCTATTTTTTGGATTTTGTTTTTAATTATTTTATCTAAAGTATTTTCAGGCATTTTGTATTTTTCTTAAATTTTCATATGTTTTCCCTGATAAGATATGTTTTTTAGCATCTTCATAAGCGTCATTAAATGAAGAATGTTTGTCCGCAACAATTAGTCCAGCAGCAGCATTTAAACAAACTGCTTTAGAAAAATCATTATCCTGACCTTTAAATATATCAATCATTTTACTTGCATTAAATTCAGCATTATCACCTAATAAATCTTCAAATTTATTTGCATTTATATTTAATTCTTTTGGATCAATAATAAATTCCGAAATTTTACCATCTTTTAATTGAATAATATTTGTTTTTGCATATGGTGATATTTCATCTAAACCATCCTCGCTATTCACAATCCAAGCAAATTTTATATTTAAGCTTTTCAAAGCTTTAGCAAATATATTAAGTAATCTTTTATCATAAACACCAACAACCTGTCGCTCAACAAGGGCAGGGCTACTTAAAGGACCTATCATATTGAATATTGTTCTTTTGCCTATTTTTTTTCTTGTTGGTCCAACAAATCTCATTGCACTGTGATAATTTGGTGCAAACATGAACCCAAAGTTATTTTTGCTGATTTGTTCTTCTATAGCTTTTGGTTCTAAATCAATCTTGATATTTAAAGCTTCCAAAACATCACCTGATCCACATTTAGATGAAACTGCTTTATTTCCATGTTTTGCAACCTTAATACCCATACTAGCTAATAATAGAGCAGAAGCTGTTGATATGTTGAGGGTATTCATTCCATCACCACCAGTTCCACATGTATCAACACAGCCTTTAGCGTCAACTCTTTTAGACTTATCTCTTAAAACATAAACACCACCAGCTATCTCATCCGAAACCTCACCTTTAGAAGAAAGTAGAGTTAAAAAATTAAATATTTCATCATTAGAAGCTTTACCCAGCATTATTAATTCAAAAGCATCTTTACTTTCATTAAAGGATAAATCTTGTTTATTTTTTAATTTTTCTAGGAACTTCTTCATTAGTTTTTATAATTAATAAAATTTTTTAATATTTTGATACCGATAATAGTTTTTATGCTTTCAGGATGAAATTGAACACCATGAACATTATATTTTTTATGCTTTATACCCATTATAACTCCATCTTTAGTGTGTGCAGTAATTTCGAGGTCTTTAGATAGTGTTTTTTCATCAATAATTAAACTATGATATCTTGTGGCTTCAAATCTGGAAGGAAGATTTTTTAAAATACCAGTTTTATTTGACTCAATTATGCTAGTTTTACCGTGCATTAATTTTTTAGCTTGAATTATTTTTGAACCAAATACTTGTCCAATAATTTGATGACCTAAACACACACCAAGTATTGGAATTTTTCTATATAGTGATTCAACTATTTTAATACAGTTTCCTGATTGATTTGGATTCCCAGGGCCTGGTGATATTACAATTCTATTATATTTTTTTTTAACAATTTGTTTATCAGTAATTTTATCATTCCTTACAACGTCAACTTTAACTTTTAAAGATGATAGGTAGTGGTACAAATTAAATGTAAAGCTATCATAATTATCAATTAATATAATTTTCATTATTTAAGAGCACTCATTAAAGCTTTTGCTTTATTTATGGTTTCTTCATATTCTTTAATTGGATTGCTATCAGCAACAATACCTGCGCCTGCTTGTACGTAAAATTTTTTGTTTTTTGCAACAGCAGTTCTTAATGCTATGCAGGTATCAAATTCACCATTGGCTGAGAAATAACCTATACCACCTGCATAAACCTTTCTTTTTGTCGTCTCTAGTTCATCGATAATTTCCATAGCTCTAATTTTAGGTGCTCCAGAAACAGTCCCAGCTGGAAAGCCAGCAAGTAATGATTTAAATTTTGAATATTTTTTATTATAAACTCCCATTACATTAGAAACTATATGCATTACGTGAGAATATTTTTCGATCATAAAGCTTTCTGTAACTTTAATAGTACCAATTTTTGATACCTTACCAGCATCGTTTCTGCCTAAATCAAGCAACATTAAGTGTTCAGAAAGTTCTTTTTTATCTTGTAATAAATCTTTCACAAAAAAATTATCCTGTTTGGAGTTTGCCCCCCTAGGTCTTGTTCCCGCTATAGGTCTAACGGTTATTTTGTTATCTCTTAGTCTCACTAAAATTTCAGGACTAGCACCAATTATTTGAAAATCTTGAAAATTAAAGAAGTACATAAATGGGGAAGGGTTGGTAACTCTTAGTTTTTTATAAATTTCTAGGGGTCTTTTAGATAATTTAGCTTCAAATCTTTGACTTAGGACTACCTGGAAAATATCACCAATTTTTATGTATTCTTTGGCTTTGTTTACCATTTTTAAAAATTTGTTTTTAGAAGTATTAGATTTCACTTTAATATTAGTTTTAGTATTTTTATATGAATTATTTTTTTCTAAAGACGCCTGGATCAATAAATCATTTATTTGACTCTCAATTTCTAAATATTTTACCTTATAATCAAAAATTTTTTCATCATTGAAGGTGTTTATAATATAAAAAATCTGCTTTTTTAAATTGTCATGAATCACTAATGTTCTTGGTCTTAGGAGTCTTACGTCAGGAAGTTTTAAATCATCCTTACATTTGTTAGGAATTTTTTCGATATATCTAATTGAATCGTATGAAAAATACCCAGATATTAATGAACAAATAGAAGGTAGACCTGGAGGTGTTTTGAATTTGAAATTTTCTATTATTTTTTCAATAATTTTTTCTGGATTTCCCTGGATCTTTTTTTTAACTTTATTTGTAATCAAGTAAGAATTTTTGTTATTGAATTCCCAAATTTTATCAGGGTTTTTACCAAAGATAGTATATCTGCCTCTTATTTTCCCTTTTTCGACCGATTCAAAGATAAAGCTATTTTTTTCACTAAGAAAATTATCAATTAAATTTAAAACCTCACGATCACTTTTTGTTTTTCTAGAAGTGTAAATAATTTGATTTTTGTTTCTTTTGTGTTGAAACTTAAAATCATTAAAGTTTCGATTTAACATTATTTAAAGTAGTTTTTTACTCTATCAAGAGTTTTTTCATTCACTACTACTTGATATCTATTATTTAAAAATAAATCATATGATTTTAAGATATTATTTTTGCTTTGAGCCCCTTCTTCAATAGATATTTTGTCAAAATCAATAGAGCTTTTTGTTATATTTTCTTCTTTATAGCTGACAATTTTTGCTACAAATACATTATCTTTATCATCTGATATTAAAGTATAAGAATTAATTGGTAGAGAATATAATATTTTAATAGAATTAATTTCAAATTTCTTATTGTCTTTAATTGAGTTAAGTTTTATTGTTTTAATATTATCTTTACCAAGTTCATTAAAAGATATTCTATTAAAATCTTTTTTATTTATCTTATCTAAAATATTTTTATTAAATTCATATTTTTCTTTTTGAAATAAAACATTTTTAATTTGTTTTTTAAACTTTTCATTATTAAGTCTAGGTAATTTAGAGTCTAAATTATCTATATTGTAAAAAATAAAAGTTTCATTATCTTCAAGAATTTCAATGTTATTTTTTCTTGAGTCATATATTTTGTTTTCTGTTGTTTTTTTATTATCAAGGTTTATGTAGTCTGTTACTGAGGTAGCCGTTAGGTTTAATCCCTTAACAATTGTTTTAAAATCAATTTTTTTAGAAATTTGATTTTCGATATCATCAATCTTATCAAAAAATGATTGATTAAATTCCCCTAAACCAGTTAAATTTTTTGGGGTAATATTAATGTAGGAAAAATCAATATAATCTTGTTTTAGTTCATTGGCATTGTCATCAACAAATTTTTTCACTTCATTATCTGTGAATGTCTCAGCCTTCTTATAGAATGTATTTAAATTGATATATTCAATATTTAATTTTTTATTTTTTTCTTTATAAAACTTATCAACCATAAATTCTGGAGATTTTGCTCCACCACTTATATATGTAAATAATTGTTTTTGAAGTTCATTATTTTT
>Ga0307986_10001222_pt1 | contig 18796 bp, 10 predicted proteins | sample EllFjometageno82_FD_203170 | JGI IMG/M metagenome (GOLD analysis project Ga0307986, IMG submission 203170) | Marine microbial communities from Ellis Fjord, Antarctic Ocean - #82 | ecosystem: Environmental > Aquatic > Marine > Unclassified | place: Southern Ocean | collected 2014-10-09
CACATTAATAGTTAATGAAATAAGGGATAGTATAAATAATTATAGCAATCTAAGTGCAGAAATTAGCGATGATTATGGTTTGAGTAAATTAAATTTTTATTATGAAGTTTATAATGAGGATACTTTGATGAAATTTAAAGAGCAATTAAAAATATCATCAAATAAGGATCAAATTTTCTATTATGAATTTAATATTAACAACTTAAACCTTAAAGAAGGGGAAGGGGTTAGATATTACTTTGAAGTTTGGGATAATGACAAGATAAATGGTCATAAAAAAACAAAAAGTCTTGAGTTTAAATTCACAGAAAAAACAAGGGCAGAAACAATTATTGAGAAAAATGAAAAAAATGAAAAAATAAAAAATAGTCTAAGTAATTCTATAAGTAAGGCTAAAGAATTAAAAGAAGAAATAAAAGAATTTAATAAGAATATTATTGATAAGAAAAAACTAGGGTGGGAAGAAAAACAAAAAACAAAAGAGATACTAGAAAAACAAAAGAAGATATTAGAGGAAATAAAAAGAAATCAGTCTAGAAATAAAGATAATCATAAAAACCAGCAAAAAATAAAACCTTCAACATTAGAAAAACAAAAACAACTTAAAAAACTAATGGATAGTGTTGTAGATGAGGAAATGAAAAAACTTTTAGAAGAGCTTGAAAAGTTAATGAATAAAGATGATAAAGAAAAACTTAAAGATCTGCTTAAAAAAATAAATTCTAAAAACAATGATTTGGAAAAAGAGCTAGACAGAGAGCTTGAATTATTTAAGCAGTTAGAATTTGAACAAAAAACAGAAGAATTAATAGAGAAAATTAAAAAATTAAGAGATGAACAAGCAAATTTAAAAAACGAAACAGACTCTGCAAAAAAAGAAACAAAAGATCTTGCAAAAAAACAAGAGGAATTGCAAGAAAAAATGAATAATATAAAGAAATCAATAGAGGATCTTGATAAGAAAAACGAGGAGTTAGAAAATAAAAATTTACTTCCAAAAACAGAAGAAGATGAAAAAGAAATAGAAGATTCTATGAGGGAAAGCAAGGAGTCTTTAGATAAAAAAAACAAGAAACAGTCTAGTAAATCTCAAAAGAAATCATTAGACAAGCTTGATGAGCTTGCAGAAAAGCTATCAGCTATGCAGCAAAGTAATAGTGAAGAAAAACAAATAGAAAACATAGAGACCCTAAGGGAAATACTTGAAAACTTACTTAACCTTTCATTTAGCCAAGAGGATTTAATTAATAAAACAAGAAAAACAAAAACAAGCAGTTCTGAATTTATTAAACTTGTTCAAATACAAAAAAAACTATCAGATGACAGTAAAATTATAGAGGACTCATTATTTGCGCTTAGTAAAAGAGTTGTTCAAATCCAAGAAAAAATAAACTCTGAGATAAGCTTAATTAAAGACAATATGCAAGAATCAACTAAAAAACTTGAGGAAAGAGTAATTAAAAAATCTACAGAAAAACAACAATTTGTCATGACATCAACAAACAATTTGGCGCTCCTCCTTTCTGAGATTTTAAAAAACATGCAATTAGATTTAAGTAAAATGCCTTCCAATTGCAAAAAACCTAAAAACTGTAATAATCCTCAAAAGTGCAATAACCCTTCAATGTCAGAGCTGAAAAAAGCTCAAAAAGAACTAAATGAAAAAATGAAAAAGGGAAATAAAAAGGGGAAAGGAAAAAAAGGTAAGGGCGAGATGAGCAGTAAAAAACTTATGGATCTTGCTAAAAAACAGGGTTTAATTAAATCAGGCTTGGAATCTCTAGAAAAAGAAAATGGAGAACTTGGAAATAGTAAGATTTTAGATAAAATTAAAGAGCAAATGGAAGAAAATGAATATGATATAATAAATAACAATATTTCAAATAAAACATTTGAGAGGCTTAATCAAATAATAGATAAATTTATTGATTTTGAAAAAGCAGAGAAAGAAAAAGGAGAAGATGAAAAGAGGGAGTCAAATGAGTGGATACTAGACGAAAGTAAAATAACCAAAAAAAATAATATTGTTAAGAAAAAGAAAAAGTCAGAATTAGAACTTAGAAATACAACACCGGTAAACCTAACGCCTTTTTTCAAGAATGAAGTAAACAAGTATTTTAACTCGATAATTAAAGGAAACAATGATTAGCTTTCAAATACGAACAAAACTAAAATTAGTAAATAGAAAAAAAATTAAAATTTGGCTTAATAACATCATTGAAGAAGAAGGGGCTATAGCTGGTACCATTACGTATTTATTAATTGATGATAAAGAAATGGTAGTATATAATCAGCAATTTCTACAACATGACACTCTTACTGATGTTATAACCTTTGAAAATAAAGATGGCAATAAAATCAGTGGCGATATTGTTATAAGTACCGATAGAATTTACGAAAACGCAGAGAAATATAAAGTAGTATTTACTGAGGAACTTTATAGGGTAATGGCTCACGGTTTACTACATTTGCTAGGGTATAAAGACAAGTCTAACAAACAAGCGAAAGAAATAAGAAAAAAAGAAAACTATTATCTTGAAAAAATAACTTAAACAATTGATTTACAGTGTTTTAAAAGAAAACGTTTCATGTGAAACATTATGCAAACAGAAGAAAAATATGATGTAATTGTAGTTGGTGGTGGTCATGCAGGATGTGAGGCTGCTCATTCAGCAGCAACACTAGGATCAAAAGTACTTTTAATATCACAAAATCTTGAAACAATAGCTCGAATGTCCTGCAATCCAGCGATGGGAGGAATAGCGAAAGGACAAATAATAAGAGAGATCGACGCCTTAGGGGGTATGTCGGGTATTATAACAGATAAATCCACTATTCAGTTTAGAATGCTGAATAAATCTAAAGGGCCTGCAATGTGGAGCCCTAGAGCGCAATGTGATAGGAAACTTTTTGAAAGAGAATGGAGATTAACATTAGAAAGAAATAAAAACATAGACTTTTATCAAGACAGTGTAAATAGTATTATAATAAAAGAAAGAAAAGCAACAGGGGTAATTACTAAAATGGGGGTTAATATAAATAGCGACAGTGTTATTCTATGCAATGGCACGTTTTTAAATGGATTAATTCACTTAGGAGAAAAAAATTATAAGGGAGGGAGGTCTGGCGAACCTGCAGCAGAAGGCATTACAAAGCAACTTATAGAACTCGGTTTTACTCATGGCCGAATGAAAACAGGCACACCACCAAGATTAGATGGAAGAAGTATTGACTATTCAAAAACCGAGGAGCAGTTTGGTGACAATGACTACAAAAGCTTTTCGTACGTAAAAGAAAATAAAATTGAAAATCAAAAAAGCTGCTTTATAACCTATACATCAAAAGAAGTTCACGAAGTTTTAAAAGAAGGTTTTGAAAAATCTCCTATGTTTAAAGGAAGGATTAAAGGATTAGGCCCAAGATATTGCCCTTCAATAGAGGATAAAATTGTAAGATTTTCTGAAAAAGAAAGGCATCAATTATTTATAGAGCCAGAAGGGAAAGAAACAATAGAAATATATTTAAATGGCTTTTCTACATCACTACCAGAAGATATACAAATTAAAGCTCTGAGAAAAATTAAAGGACTTGAGAAAGTAAAACTTTTTAGAGCAGGGTATGCTATAGAATATGATTACTTTCCTCCTACACAACTTAAAAAAACATTAGAAACCAAACTAATAGAAAATTTATTTTTCTGCGGACAAATAAATGGAACAACTGGATATGAAGAAGCGGCATGTCAGGGGCTTATAGCGGGAATTAATGCAAATCAAAAAGTAAAAGGAAAAGAAGAATTTATTTTAACAAGATCTGATGCTTATATCGGAGTGTTAATAGATGATTTGATAACAAAAGGAACAGATGAACCATACAGGATGTTCACTTCTAGAGCTGAATACAGATTACTTTTAAGACAAGACAATGCAGATATAAGATTAACAAAAAAAGGATTCAAACTGGGTTTGGCAAATAAGGAAAGATTAGAAAAATTAGAAATTAAAAATCTACAAACAGAAATTCTAATCAAGTTTTTGCAAAAACAAAATATAGACATAGATTTAATAAATCCAGTTTTAGAAAAGAAAAACAGCAAAGTAGTTACGCAGAAGAAAAAACTATACTCCTTTCTGTCTAGACCACATATAACATTTAAAGACATAAGTATTTCAACTGAATTAAGCAGCTTTATAAAGAAAAATAAAATATCAGAAGAAGCAATAGAACAAGCTGAAATAAGTATTAAATACGGTGGTTATTTAAATAAAGAGGCTGAATCTGCAAAAAAACTAAGTAAATTAGAAGAAATAAAAATACCTGAAGATTTTGATTATTCAAAACTGCACTCAATATCAACAGAAGGAAAAGAAAAATTAAATTCAATACAACCTACATCAATTGGGCAAGCAGGAAGAATAAGCGGTGTTTCTCCTTCAGATATAAATATTCTATTAATATATATGGGAAGATGAATTTAATAGAACAATGTCCTATATGCAGTGGAAGTAAAAACAATATATTTTTAGAAGGGAAGGACTTTAGCCTTAGTAAAGAGAAATTTAATATAGTGAAATGCTTATCATGTAATTTTCTTTATACAAATCCAAGACCATTTGAAAAAAACCTAGGAAAATACTACATAAGCAGCAGTTACATCTCACATACAGACAGTAAAAAAGGTTTATTTAATTTTCTCTATCAAACTATTAGAAAGTATGCAATTAAAACAAAAACACAACTATTAATAAAATCTTCTCAAACTAAAAAACATCTAGATATCGGATGTGGAACAGGAGAATTTCTAAATTCCTGTAAAAATAAAAATATTGAATGCGTCGGCATAGAGCCATCAGATATCGCTAGAAATAAGGGAATAGAAAAATATAATTTAAATATTAAGAAAAATACTGATCTTAAACAATTTAAGCAAAATAGCTTTGAAAGTGTTAGTATGTGGCATGTACTAGAGCATGTATATGAGCCTGATCAAACAATATTAAATCTTAAAAAAATAATAACTAATAATGGTACATTAATTATTGCAGTACCTAATTATGAAAGTCTGGATGCTATTATATATAAAAAATTTTGGGCTGCATGGGATTTACCTATTCATCTAAATCATTTCTCAGTAAAATCAATCACAAAACTTTTAAGCAATCATAATTTTATATTAGAAAAAAAAATAGGAATGAAGTTTGACTCATTCTACGTTTCTCTTCTTAGTAATGAGCATAAAAGTGGAAACAAAAAATATTTGAAAGGTTTTCTAATTGGGCTTATTTCTAATATTAGTGCATTTTTTGGATTAACACAATACTCAAGTACAATATATATATTTTCAAACAAAAAATAACAATACTAAAATTTGTAAGTTTGTATCTTATGAAGAATAGTATAATCTCACTATTTATTTTAATCTCATTCAACTGTAGCGCTCAGTGTGGAGTTTCTCAATCAATATTTTCTAATAATATATATTTTTTTAGCGCTGAGCTTAATTGGAGTTCTGTAAATAGTGTTCATCATTATAAGATTAGATATAAACAAATAGTAATGAATACTTGGTCCTATAAAAACAATATAGATTCTACATTAAACTCAAGGGTCTTAAATAACCTAACAAGTCAAGTAGATTATATATGGCAAATAAGAAGCTATTGTGATTCAACAAATACTTTTTATTCTAATTGGTCAGTAGTTGATACTTTTTTTACTTCAACAACGCTCTGCCCAACTCCTAACGGACTGTCATCCAGTAACATAACTTATATCTCAGCTCAAGCTAATTGGAATATACTCATGGGAGCTAATAGGTACAAAATTCATTACAGAATACTTAACACAAATACATGGCAAAATTTAAGTATCGTAAATGGGTTAATAAATAATACAAGTATTCCAGTTTTACAACAAAACACAACATATGAATGGCAAATAATGGCTTACCATGACTCTACATTAAATATGGGGTCTTTGTGGTCAACAAGCGACACCTTTACAACAAGCACATTTATTCCTGCTCCATTTAATCCAGCTATAAATACAGTTTTAGGAAACAATCAATGTAATAGCGCTTCCAGTTTAAAAATAATAATTGATCAATCTCCAAACGAGCCAGATATTGGCACAAGTACTATAACAACAGACGGAGGGTATTTTGACATATCATCAATATCAACTGGAGATTCTGTAGGGTATGCAATTTTAAATGCATCATCACAAAACATTAGCACAGTTCTAAAAGTTGGATTAATTGCAGGTTCTAACTATGCAATCATAAATTCTTTTGATACAGCTAATAACTTAATTGGTTTTTTTGCAATAGAAAACACATCAAATGGAATAAGAGTAACAACCACCTCTCCGAATGACGGTAATAATTATACCGCGGGCTATACTAGTGAAATAAACTTTACAAACTTATACGTGACGCAAAACTACTCGGGTAATTTAAATATAGTAATACTATTAGAGTCAGAATTTAATGAACAAATCTATTACAGCGATACAGTTATCATCCAATGCGCTTCAAGTATAAGTGAAATATGGGAAAATGAAGAAATTAAGAAAATATACAGCATAAGTGGAAAACAGATTAATAAGCAAAACAATATAATTCTTTTTTATGAGCACAAAGACGGTAGGATCACCAAGAGATTAATCATTGATTAGAAAAATAGATACTTAGGGTTAATTAAAGTCAAAGAAACCAATTATTAAATACTAAAATGTGACTCAGGAGGGATTCGAACCCCCAACCGTCAGAGCCGAAATCTGATATTCTATCCAGTTGAACTACTGAGCCTAAAATGCAAATCTAATAAAGGTATTGCTAAAGACAATTTTTTTTTAAAAATAAGGTTAAGAAGGTTATAAATTGCATTATTATTGTTCTAGCATATGAAAATTATTCTACTACTACTAATTCCATTAATGACAATAGCGCAAGATGTGCCTGTTGGATATTGGAAAGACTATTTAGCATATAATCAGCCAGAAAAAATAACAATAGCAGAAGAAAAAATTTACTGTGTAGCACAAGGAGGCCTCTTTTTCTACAATACTTATGACAATAGTATAAACCGATATTCAAAGGTGAATGGTCTTTCTGACAATAATATTCAGAACATTAAATACAATAGCTTAAACAAGATCTTAATTGTTACATACGATAACTGTAATATAGATATTATTAGAGATGGTTTAATAACAAACATCTCAGATGTTAAAAGAAAAGAAATTATTGGTAAAAAAAATATTAACAGTATTTCTTTTGATAAAAACCTTGCGTATCTTTCATGTTCATTTGGTATTGTTGTTCTAGATTTAATAAGAAACGAAATAAAGGATACATATAAGATTGGAAGTAATGCGGAATATGTAGAAATAAATCAGACGATTACAAATGATAGTTTAATATATGCAGCTACATCAAAAGGGATATATTGCGCTCAAAAAAACAATCTTTTTTTATCAGACTTTAATCAGTGGTTGAAAGAAGATTTATTTGAAAATTTATCATTACAAGACGCTTCTTTTTCATCTATTAAGCTTTTTAAAAATACGGTTATTGCTATAGTAGAGCTTAGCAATGATTCCCTTTTAATAAAAAATAGCACCTGGGATATAATGTTAGAATTAGCACTTGTAAGGCCGAAACTGTCAAAAAAAGGAGAGGCCTTAGTAATAACCGACAGTAATCAAATACACATAATAAATCCTCAGTTACAAATTAATACCATTAACAGTCTAGGAGACGCATACAATAGTGCTTCTATTATAGAAAATGAAATATGGGTTGCAGATAAAAAGCAAGGGCTGGTACACTATGTAGATCTAAAGACAGAAGATATTTTATTAGTAAATAGTCCACAATCAAATGACATTTACAGCCTTGAGTATATTTCAGGTAATTTATTTGTTTGTCATGGTGGTCATATGAATTTCAGTGTCAACAAATTAAATAATGACGGCGTTTCAATAATGGAAAATGATTATGAATGGAGTAATAAAAACTTTGATGACCTTAACAGAGCAAGAGATATTGTTGAAGCAGCATATTATAATAATAAAGAATATTATGCATCATGGTATAATGGAATTTCAGTCATGCAAGATGATGAGCATGTAGTGAAGTATGGTTATCAAAATACACAGGGAGTACTTGACACTACATTCTATTCAAATAATAGAATACAAATCTCTGACATTAAATTTGACAACAACAATAATCTTTGGGGATTAAACTCACAGGTTGAAAAACCATTATTTGTAAAAACTGATAAGGATGAATGGTTTTCTTTTGGTATGAATCAAGATATTAATGGTTTATATTTTGATGAATTAATTATTGATCAAGCAAATAGGAAATGGGGCATAATTCATGAAGGGGGTATTTTTGTATATAATGACAACAATACCTTATCAAATCATCTGGATGATGAATATAAAATACTAAACACTAATTCTGGTAATGGAAATCTCCCTTCATTATATATATATACAATTACAGAAGATCTTGATGGAGAGATCTGGATAGGCACAGATAAAGGTGTGGCTGTTTTTTATTATCCTGAACTAATTTTTAGTGGATTTAACTTTGATGCCCAACAAATACTAATTCAAGAAGGTGAATATGGGCAGTATTTATTAGGTACAGAACGAATTAATTGTATTAAGATTGATGGGGCAAATCGCAAGTGGGTAGGCACAGAATCTTCAGGCTTATATCTGCTTTCAGATGATGGTTTGGAGCAAATACATCACTTCACAACAACAAACAGTCCTTTATTTTCAAATAAAATAATAGATATTAGTATTAACCAGCTAAGTGGAGAGGTTTATATTGCTACAGATAAGGGGTTGATTTCATATAGATCAGATGCTACTATTGGGGAGGCTCAACAAGAAGAAACATATGTTTTTCCAAATCCCGTAAGAGAAAACTATCAAGGAAATATTGCAATTAGTCAGTTGGTAAATAATGCTCTTGTAAAAATAACTGATATAAATGGGTTTCTTGTTTATAAAACAATCGCAAATGGAGGTCAAGCGAATTGGAATGGCAAGAACTTTAATAATGAAAAAGTAGGTACTGGAATATATCTTGTTTTTAGTACTGATTCGAACGGTTTAGAAAAGATAGTAAGTAAAATACTATTTATAAAATAATGAATTATGATTGCCGAGCCATATCTATTATAAACCATAAATATGGTGAGGGTTCAATAATTGCAAAAATCTTTACTGAGGATTATGGATTAAGATCGTTTAACATCAAAAGAGGAAAAAGTAAAAAAACAAAAAACAAAATATCGCTTTTAGAAAAGCTCAGCCTACTTAATATTAGTGCTAAACACCAAGCAAATAAAGAACTTCAATATATTACGGAAATTAGCGTAGCTCATCATTTTCAAAGTATTGGACTACATAACAAATTATTACGAATGTTTATGGCTGAAATTCTCTCAAAAGTTTTGATTGATGGTGAGAAAAACCCTAGCATATTCAACTTTATATGGGTGCTTACAAAAGATCTTGATAACGAGAAAGAGATTGACCATAACTTTTCACTTAGATATTTAATTTCTTTAACAAAATTCCTTGGATTTTTTCCTTCAACAGAAAATATTGAATATCCATTTTTTAATCTTCATAATTCATGTTTTACAAATAAAAAAGAAAGCAATGAAGAGGTAATTAATGGAGATAACTTGAATTATTTTAGGGCATTAATTACTAATATGAGCATAAATATTCCTTATAAAAACAGGCAACAACTTATTGAGAAAATATTTTACTATTATAAGGTCCATCATTATAAGCTGGATAATATAAAATCACATATAGTAATTGAATCATTAAGGTAATATGAGATTTCTTTTATCACTAACACTTAGCTTGTGGACATTATTAATATTTGGTCAAGATGTTATTTTCTTAGATGAGGTAACAAAAAAACCTATTTCTAGTGTAAATATTTTCAACAATAGTTTTGGAACTATAAGTAGTGAAAACGGTATTGCAAATCTATCTGGCTTCAATTCAAATGATTTAATTCAAATTAAGCATATTAGCTATATAGACATGGAAATTGAAAAGTCTGGGCTAGAAGATAAAGTGTATTTATACCCAAACTCATATATACTAGAGACAATAAATTTTGAAGAAATAAAGCAAGCTTTTAACTATAATGGAAAACTCTCTAAAATTGAAAGAAAAAAAATAGAGGAAATACAACCAAGCACAATATCTGAGCTTTTTAAAAAAACAATTGGAGTTTCTGTACAAGAAAGCCAATCAGGGGGAGGAAGCCCAAACTATAGAGGAATGGAGGCAAATAGATTGTTAATTGTAGTGGATGGTATTCCGCTTAACAATGCTATATATAGAAATGGCCATGTGCAAAGCTCAAGTTCAATAAATCCCTTTTTTATTAATTACATAAGAGCAGTAACAGGTCCTGCATCTGTAGTATATGGAGATGGTGCTATGGGGGGGGCGTTAATTGTTAATACAATAAATAAAAAATCTTTTAATGGAAAATCAAATATATTATTTCAAAAATATGAAAGCGCAAATGAATCAAGCTCATTAAATTACTTAAGCACGTTTGATTTAAGAAAATTAACTTTTATAAATGGGTTTTCTATAAAATCCAATGGCAATATCAAGATGGGCTCAAGTAGACTGCACGGATATAAAAATTGGGGGAATGAATCACATGTTATCGAAAAAAACAAGCAGCTTAATACGGCTTATAATAACTATGATTTTATTCAAAAAATATTTTTAAATCTAAATAAAAAAGAAAAAATAAGTCTTAATAGTCAATTTTCAACAACATCAAAAATATCAAGATTTGATAAGATGAATGACTTGGAGGGGAATGTTGGAAAGTATAAAAATTGGTACTATGGACCTCAAACTAGAATGGCTCAAAACTTAAACTACACTAAAAAAACCAATAGTGTATTATCAGATAAATACTCATTAATCTTAGCTTGGCAAAAAGTCAAAGAATCTAGAAATAAGCAAAAAGAAAATGATCAATACCTATCAAATAGAAGTGAAAACATCTTAATTCTAGATGGTGTTTTTGATATAAAAAAAACAATTAAACGATTTAAATTAAACTATGGATTAAGCTATAGAAAACAGTTTGTAAACTCAAAAGCTAATTTAATAGGGAATAATAATGTTCTTTTTAATACTACAAGATATCCAGATGGAGGTAGTAGCGTTGTTGATGGGTCAATATACACACAGATTAATTGGAGTGTATTTAAAAAAACAACTATATTTTTTGGAGAAAGATATAATCTTAATTTTCTAACTGCAGAGTTTGAAAATAATAACATCTATAATTTACCTTTTTCAAAAATTACAACAAAAAACAAAGCCCTTGTTTCTTCTTTTTTAATAAATCAAAAAATATCTAAAAAATCTAGTTTAAACATAGCCTACTACATGGGGTATAGGAATCCTAATATAGATGACATTGGTAAGATATTTTCAAAAAACGATTATGCAGTGGTAATTCCCAATGAAAATCTAAAGCCTGAACAATCGTATAATTTTGAAACTAGCTTACTGGTTAATCTAGAAAAAATAACTTTAGAAGCTCAATATTATAATATAAGAATCACCAATGCAATTCAAAGATCTAATAGTAGTCTTAACGGTCAAGACTCAATAATTTATGATGGAGATTTGATGCAAATACAAATGAATCAAAATATTTCATCTGCAGAAATTAATGGTTTTAGTATAGCTTCAGATATCATGTTTAGCAAAACAACAAACTTAGATTTTACATTTAACTACATAAAAGGCAAGACTAATCTAAATAGGCCTCTATCTCATCTACCTCCAATAAATTCTATAATTAGCCTTACACATAAAACTAATAAAAACAGATATAAAATTATCTATAACTTTAATGGATGGAAAAAAGCAAAAGATTATGATGATAATGGCATAGACAATATTGAAGAAGCCACAATTGATGGTAATCCGAGCTGGCAAACGATAGATATTAGCTGGTCAGTTCAGGCGACACAAAACATAGACATAACATGTGCTTTAGAAAACGTCATGGATATTCATTATAAAACATTTGGATCAGGATTAAGTGCAAAAGGAAGAAATTTTATTTTATCTTTGAAAACAAACTTTTAAAAAATGAATAAATATTTTATAATTATAATTTGTTTTATTAGCCTAAACACCTACTCTCAAGTTTGGGAAAATAATTTGCTTGCAGAAAACCCTAACGCTACATTAGAGCAGAAAGAAACTGCATTTAATAATTACAGAGAAAAAGTTCCTTATACAAAAGGAAATGGTTATAAACCGTATGCTAGAAGCTTAGATTTTATAACACAGAGAGTCTCAAATGGAAAAAAATTTCCAGTTGGTAAACTTTATACAGAATGGTTAAAAGAAAAAAGAAAAAATAAGAATGGTAGTTTAAATTCCAATAGTAATTGGACTGAAATAGGCCCTCTTAATACGCCCATTATTTTATCTAATGGGAAGAAAAGAGGTAATGGAAGAATTAACTGCATAGCTTTTGATCCAATAGATGAGGATATCATTTGGATTGGATCTCCTGGTGGAGGCTTATGGAAATCAATTGATGGTGGTAGTAACTGGCAAACAGGTACAGATAATCTTCCAGTAATAGGGGTTTCTCATATTGCTATAAATCCAATAAATGTACAAGAAATGTATATTGCTACTGGCGACCTCAAAGGGGTGAACACAATGGCAAGTGCATACAGTATTGGTATACTAAAATCAATAAATGGAGGTATTGACTGGGATACAACAGGAATTCAATGGGGATTAAATGATGATAAAAAAGTTAATAAAATTATTATCAATCCAAATTATACAGACAGTTTAATTGCTGGAACAAATAGCAATATAATTATAAGTTCTGATGCAGGACAGACATGGACAAAAGCTGTTGATAGCAATGGAATTATTATTAATGGTAATTTTAGAGATTTAGAGTTTAAGCCTAATAACCCTAACACTATTTATGCAGTAAAACAAACTAATGGATCATCTCAAGTTTTTAAATCTATAGACGGAGGACAAATTTGGAGTAGTGCTAATAATGGGATAGGAACTTCAAATAAAAGCCGTCCATTAATTGCTGTTACTGCGGCAAATCCCGATTTTGTTTATGTATTGTTTTCTGCAAATGATGATGGATTTCACGGTGTGTATAGGTCTACCGATAGTGGTGATAATTGGAATTTACAGTCTGACAGTCCAAATATTTTAGGAAGAAATACAGATGGTACAAGTACGGGTGGGCAATCTTGGTATGATTTAAGTTTTGGCGTTTCAACAGAAGATGAAAACATGCTATATGTAGGTGGAATAAATCTTTGGTCATCAAATAATGGTGGTGTAAACTGGAATATAAGTGGAAGTAGTGGTAATAGTGCAAATTACTCTTATATGCATGTAGATCAACATGTTGTAGAATTTAACCCATTAAATGATATCGCATATGCCGGAAATGATGGGGGGCTTTATAAATATATGGATACGCTAAATTCATGGATTAATATTAGTGACGGATTGGGTATCTCTCAGTTTTATCGAATTGGTTTATCAAATACTCTTAATGGTCGCGTAGTGGCGGGAGCTCAGGACAATGGCACTGAAATGGTTACAAATAGTTACTGGGAGGCAATTAGAGGTTCAGATGGTATGGAGTGTGCAATTGACATATATGATCATGATATAATGTATTCAACCTCTCAATATGGAGGGTTAAGGAAAACATATAATGGAGGTAATAATTGGAATAATATAAAACCTGTAAACTATGAGGGTGGATGGATAACTCCGTATAAAATACATGCTATTAATAATAACCTAATAGTTGCGGGTTATAAAGAAGTTTATAGATCTCAAACTGGCGGAGTTCAATGGGATTCTATTTCTTACAATGTGAGTAATGCACAATCTATACGTACTATTGCATTAGCTCCTTCAGATGAAGATTATATTTACAGTGCGTCATATGATAAAATTAAGAGAACAAAAGACGCAGGATTAACATGGGAGCATATAAAACAAGGGCTACCAAACTTTAATTTTTCCGATATTACTGTTGCTGCCGATAATGCTGACCATATTTGGGTTACTTTTTCTGAATTTCAAGCAAACCACAAAGTTTATGAATCAACAGATGGAGGGGATAGCTGGAGCAATATAACTGGCAATAATCTTCCAAATCTTCCTGTAAACTGTATTGTTCACCAAGATTTGGCTAAAGGAAATTTATATATTGGAACAGATATTGGCGTCTACCATAGAGACAATACAATGAGTGATTGGGAGCCATTTATGGATGGTCTTCCAAATGTTGTTGTAAAAGAACTAGAAATTAATTATAATACGCAAAAAATTGTTGCTGCAACATTTGGGAGAGGAGTTTGGGAGAGTGATCTTAACACTCTTTCAACAGGTCAGGTAAATCAAGCAATAAGTACTTTTAGTATTTACCCCAATCCAGCTAATGATTATTTAATTATTAGGGGAGCGATAAATCCTAATTCAATAATTAATATTTACAGCGTAACAGGACAAATCATATACAGCTGTAATTACAGTCAAAAAATTAAATTAGATGGAATTAGTAAGGGTTATTATTTGATTGAAATTATTTCCAAAGATAAAAGAATGGAAATTCAAAAATTAATTATAAAATAGCCTCTATTTCTTTTATGTATTTTCTTTTTGTACTATGTGGAGCGAAAATAACAGAAGCAACAACGACAACTTGCCCGCTAATAAAATAAGGCTTAATGATGGCTGGACCTCCCATAAATCCATTATTTAATTTCCAAAGAGCTCGATAAGAACCTTTATCTAAAATAGGACTATACGTTGGTTCAAGCTTGACATACGAATCAACTCTGGAGCCTTTAAGATTCGATTCAAACAATCTATTAGTTTGTCTAAAAATGGCAGTTGTTAAGTCTTCACTAGAATCCTTAATAGAGAAAATCAATAGATGTTTTATCTCTTCTTTTTTTGCAGGGTTATAAGAGAATAATAAAATATTATTAGTGTCTAATGATAGCGTATATTCTAATGGGATTAGTATGTCAATATTAAAAATTTGTTTTATGTAATTTGAATAATTAGATTCTATTTTTTTGGCTATGCCCATTCTTATATCTTTTAGTTCGTTATCATAAAAAATATTATACAGATTTAAACAGTCACTTTTAAAAATCTCTTTATTACCGGTAAATTTAATATGTGCAACTATTTGATTTTGAGCCCATTTTTCATCAACTATACTAAAAGAAGAATCGCTAGAAATTATGACAATTTGTTTATGTGTTTTAAATAATGAGCTAAATTCAGAATTATTTATTTGGATAACTTTAAATGAGGATTCGGGACTTCCAATACCAGGAATTTCATTTTCAAAAACTTCTTCTGCAATACCACCAACTACTCTGTCCCACAAAGCATCATTTACAACAAACAAAACTTCGGATAAAGCACCAGAAGAATTAGGTAGTATTTTAGACGTATTTTCACAAGAAATAAACATACATATAAATATTAAAAAAGTATAAATTCTCATATGCTAAGCTTTAGGGATTAAAATACGTGACCCAGGTTTTAGATTATTAGATTTTAGCTTATTTAATTGTTTAATTTTAGAAACGCTTACTCCATCGTACATTTGAGAAATCTCCCATAAAGTATCACCTTTACGAACAATATATTCAAGCTCTGAAGCTTCTATTCTATTTATATCGTCTAAAACACTAGTTGACACATATAAGACTAGTTTATCTCCTATTTTAAGCTTAGAGGATTTTAATCTATTCCATTTTTGAATTTGAAATACCTTTAATTTAAACTTTGATGCAATTTTTCCTAAATAATCTCCATCTTCAGCTATATACAGAAACCGAACCTCATCAATTAGTATCTCTTTATTATCGACAGCTGTTACAAAGTCTTTATTAGATTCAAAATTTAATAAATAGTCATTTACACAATCTGAGGGAAGGTTAACATTTGAGTATAAAGGAAACATATCATTTTTATATGATGGATTAAGGCGCTTAATTTCATGAATAGAAACGCAAGCAACAGTAGATAAAAGTGAGAAGCTAATTTGACAGTTAATTGTAAAAGTATCTGTAGGAACAGGTTTTATTTGCAAAGTGTCAGGGTGAATATCATAGTAATTAGCATAAGTCATTAAATAAGAAACAGCAACAAAGCTTGGGATGTAATTTCTAGTTTCTCTACGCAGATAAGGTCTCAGGTCCCAAAAATTATCTTTTCCAGTACTAATTAATTTTCGTTGTATATATCCAGGACCTCCATTGTATGCAGCTAAAACTAAATTCCAATCTCCAAACATATCATATAATTTAACAAAATACTGACAAGCAGCTTCTGTAGATTTAAAGGGATCTCTGCGCTCATCAATATATGAGTTAACTTCAAGACCATATTGCTTTCCAGTAGGATACATAAATTGCCAAAGACCTCGAGCTCCAGATTTTGATCTTGCATTGGGATTTAATGCAGATTCAACAATAGCTAAATATTTAAGCTCTAAGGGAAGATCATACTTGTCAAGAGTTTGTTCAAATATTGGGAAATAATAGCTTGATAAAGAAAGCATTCTAGAAATTAATTGTTTGTTTTTGATGAGATAAGCATCAATAAAAGATTGAACTGTCTTATTATAGCTGTAATTAATAGAAGATATATTATTTAATTTCTGTAATCTATTAGTAATTATTTGAGCTTTGTTATTTTCAAAATACTCTGTATTCTCATTTTTTAATTTATCAACATTTTCTGATGTATTAATAGCTGTTGAATCTAAATTTATTGCAAAAAGACTGACGTTATTTTGTAATGATAAAAAAAGAAAGAAAAAAGAAAAAAGAAAAAGATATCTATTCATAATGCAAAGCTGATAAATAACTAAGAAGAAAAAAGAAAAAATGACATCAATTATCAACGTTGAAGTGTTTATTAAAAAAAAAGAAAGAAAGCTTTAAATAAAAATTGAATTTGATATTATAAAAAATTAAAAGAACATGTATCTTTGATGGAGAAATGATAAAAAGTAAAATTAAAAAATACAATCAAGGTCCGCTATTAAGCAAAATAAATAGCCCTGTCGATCTTAGGAAGTTAAAAAGATCACTACTACCTCAATTGGCTAATGAATTAAGACAATATATTATAGATATTGTATCAGAAAAAGGAGGGCATTTTGGGGCAAGTCTGGGTGTTGTAGAATTAACTATTGCACTACACTATATATTCAATACTCCAGATGATCAGCTGGTTTGGGATGTAGGACATCAAGCGTATGGGCATAAAATTCTAACTGGAAGGAAAATTCAATTTCCAACAAATAGAATCTATAAAGGACTAAGTGGTTTTCCAAAAAGAACAGAAAGTGTTTATGATACATTTGGCGTTGGTCATTCGTCAACATCAATATCAGCAGCACTAGGTATGTCACTTGCTTCTAATCATAAAAAAAATACTCAAAAACAACATATTGCTGTTATTGGAGATGGTGCAATGACAGCTGGCCTTGCCTTTGAAGCCTTAAATCATGCTGGCGCAGAAAACACCAATTTACTAGTAATTCTTAATGACAACTGTATGTCAATAGATCCCGCAGTTGGGGCGCTGAAAGAATATCTGACTGACATATCTACATCTAAGACCTATAATAAAGTAAGAAATAAAGCATGGAAAATACTAGGAAAAATCAGTAAGTTTGGTCCAAATGCACAAAAAATTGCACAAAAAATTGAAGCAGGAGTTAAGGCCACAGTGCTGGGAGAAAGCAATTATTTTGAATCTCTTAACTTTAGATATTTCGGGCCAATAGATGGACATAATACCGAACATCTTACTCAAATACTTAAAGATTTGAAAGACATTCCGGGTCCAAAAATATTACATTGTATTACAGAAAAAGGTAAGGGTTATTCTTTCGCGGAAGAAGGAAATGCTACAAAATGGCATGCACCAGGATTATTTGATAAGAATACTGGAAAAGCAATTCTTACCAAAAAAAATCAATCACCTCCAAAATATCAAGATGTATTTGGAGATACAATAGTAGAACTTGCTAAAAAAAACAACGATATAATTGGAGTAACGCCAGCTATGCTAAGTGGCAGCTCTTTAAGTAGAATGATGAATGAAATGCCTGAAAGGACATTTGATGTTGGTATAGCAGAGCAACATGCTGTAACTTTATCCGCAGGAATGGCAACTCAAGGAATGATTCCCTTTTGCAATATATATTCTACATTTATACAAAGAGCATATGATCAGGTTATTCATGATGTAGCCATACAAAATCTCAGTGTTATTTTCTGTCTTGACAGAGGGGGATTGGTGGGTGCAGATGGTGCGACACACCATGGAGTATTTGATTTTGCCTTTTTGAGATGCATACCAAATATGATTGTATCCGCGCCTATGAATGAACACGATCTTAGAGATCTTATGTATACTGCTCAAAAGAAAAAGCATGGACCATTTTCAATAAGATATCCTAGAGGAAAAGGGACACAAATTACATGGAAGAATAAATTTAAAGAATTAAAAATTGGAAAGGGCAAAAAAATAAAAGATGGTGATGAAATTGCTGTACTTTCAATTGGTCATCCTGGAAACTTTGTAATCGAAGCTGAAGAAATACTTCAAAAAAAGGGCATAAATATTGGTCACTACAATATGATATTTT
>Ga0307986_10001223_pt1 | contig 18795 bp, 17 predicted proteins | sample EllFjometageno82_FD_203170 | JGI IMG/M metagenome (GOLD analysis project Ga0307986, IMG submission 203170) | Marine microbial communities from Ellis Fjord, Antarctic Ocean - #82 | ecosystem: Environmental > Aquatic > Marine > Unclassified | place: Southern Ocean | collected 2014-10-09
CGTCTCCCAACTGCATCTGTTTATCGAGCACCAGCGCAAAACCGGGACTCTCAACAAGGATTCCAGATTCATCGCCAACACGTAAAACGTTATCGTTTAACTCGATAACTTTTAGACTCATTATTTGGCATCTCTGACTGGCACTTGTAGATGTCTCAGCATTTTCTCGTCGCAGTAGTTCTGACAATCCAATACCAGCCTGTCTTGAATCAATTGTAATTGGTGAAGCACGAACATCAGCAAGATGCTAACCACCAGTGCGACAAAGGTTGAGTTAAAGGCCACACCCAAACTGGTAGTAACACCCACGATGTCCCCGCTCACAGCTTGATACGCCTGACCTAGTGCCGTGCCAATACCACGAACTGTGCCAAGGAATCCAATCGAAGGAATAGCCCAGGCTATATAGCGGACGATCGTTAGCTCCGTTTCCATTCGATCGGCTTCGGTGTCACAAGTGACCTTGATGGTAGTCGCAACGTCTTGAATATTATTGGTAGACTGAAATCTATGCAGACCAGCAAGCAACGCCCTCGGTAAGAGGAATTGGCGCTCTCTTTCCGGCAACGCCTGCACGGTACGCGCATAATTGCGTGCATCTTCGGGCAAAATACTCATTCCATCGGATATGTTGATCAAGGTTCGCTCTAGCAGCGCCCTCTCCCGCAGTGTCTGCTGTACTTTCATGCCAAGCATCGAAAGAGCCCAGAGCAATAAGATTATGCATGTCTCTTGCTCGAAGTCGCGTAAAATAATATAGACCGACCGTTCTGGCACAAAGTTAGGGTCTGTTTCCTGCAACACATTTTGCTGTTGTTGAATCAAATCGGCGTTAGGCCGTATCACCGCCACATAAGCTGCGTGAACAACGATCACCGCAATAATTAGTGCAGCTATTTGATACAGTGCTTCTGATAACAACCTTTGCTTCATACTAATTCCTTAGCTTTGCTGCTCTGCTGGTCTAAATATCGACGGGAAACGAGACGCCGAAATCCTGTGAAATTTCCTCGGTAGGGATAAAACGTACCGAGGACTCTTCTTCATCTTCGTTTGTATCCGAGATTTCCGCGGCGACTGAATCGCTACCGTCTTCTTCAATCTCGATGCTAGAATCTAACTCGACCTGCGCTGTCTCTAGTAAATCCGAATCTTGAACCGGCGGATCATTCTCTGCGGCGTTTGTGAACTGCCAGAAACTTAACAGTGTAAGAAAAAATAGTTTACGCATTGTCCTATTCCTCCAAATAACGCGCTATCCGAAAGCCAACATCATCACGGACTTCTTCGCCAAAGTCGCGAAATGACAGACGCAGTTCAGTGACTGAACCGTGCGCCCAGCTGGACCCTCTAATTGTATGAAACTGACCTTCGCTAGGCCCAAGCGGATCAACCTCGACTCCACCGATAGCGCCTACTGCGCCATAAAAATCATGCACCCACTCTGAGACGTTGCCGGACATATCATAGAGCTCGTATTGATTCGCTTCGAATGTCGCAACCGGCGCAGTTGCAAGATAGCCATCGTTGTAATCAAACATTATTTGCCCGAGATAGAACTGGGCCGTTATGTCCGCAAAATTTCCCGAATTTTCCGCCGGAGGAAGCGTGCCTCCCCAGGAATACTTAAGCTGATTTCCGCTGCCATCGGTTCTAGCTGCCCAAGCCCACTCCGCCTCAGTGGGCAGCCGGTAACCGGTAGACTCTGCATTAAACCCAACGACATCCTTATCCGAGACCTCATAGAAATGTGGCAGTGATTCCTGGTCACTCAACCAATTGCAGAACAGCGCTGCCTGGGTCCAAGTAATTCTAACGACGGGTTGCGCCTCGTTATCGAGAGTCAGCCCCTCTAAGGTGCCAGAGCTATGTTCGGCATTGAATAATCTGAATTCAGCATTGGTGACCTCACGGTTACCCAAATAGAAGGCCCTTTCTAGCTTGATGTCACGAAGGTTCTCATTAGGCCTTCTGCCGGCTTCGCGTCGCGAAGCGCCCATGGTAAACGCGCCCGGATAAAATAGTTTAAGCGCCTGCCCCGCTGCCGACACAATAACAGGCTTAATCTGCTCCAAGCGCGCCTGCTCGAGGGACTTAAGAGAAACACTGATTATTTGTTCCAGCCCCGGACGGGAAGTGAATTCTGTTAAATAAGGAATAAAGCCGGCCTTGCGGATTTCAATCTGCTGGCTTGCTGCCATCAACTCGATAGTCTGATTCGCTGCTCCTTTGAAATCGCCATCCACATAGAGCTCGGCGTCCTCCGGTTGAGCCACGACACTGACTGTCATTAGTATTGGCTCCAAATCTATAGTTAACTCTCGCTCTTCGTTCGCCTGCGTCTGGATCGAGAGCGAGTTCGAGTTATAGCCGTTCTTGAAGAAGATGAGCTCATGGTTCTGTCCTGGAGCCAGTGCGACTTCTAATGGCGTGAGCCCCTTGAAATCGCCCCCAATAGTTACGCTTGCCGCTGTAGGGTTCGACTGGATGAACAGCAAGCCATCGGCGGGCGTAAGCTCTACCAGCGGCACAGAAAAGTCTTCGCCAGCGAGCACATCGAACTCTTCCTGCCAGGCCTTGTGTCCTGCGAGTTTTAGGACTAGATCGCGCTGTCCCTGAATGATTTCAGCATTTATAGGAGTACTACCGATTAGCTCTCCGTCCACCAAGACGTCCGCTCCACTAGGCGTAGTAGTCAAGCTTACAGTCGCCCATGCTGGCTCAAGATTTGCCGTGAAACTCTGCTCGAGCGTTCTACCCTCAATAATAATTGTCTCGCCAAAATTGAGATACCGGTCTTTGGAAATGGATAGCTGATGCTCACCCGGCTCCACTTCCACATTCACTAACGGTGTTTGCCCAATATCGACACCGTCGATTCTGATTCTCGCCTGGGAGATATTTGCACTGTCGAAGCTAATTATTCCTGGGAGTTTACGCATCACGAACGGATGTGTCTGCGATTGTTCCTGGCTTACCAATAAACGAGTGACGGTGTCGTGATAACCTTCATTTCGCAGCGTAAGCTGATAGGACCCCGTGCGCATAAGATAGCGTTGGCCCAGCTTGAAGCTGGTACCAGTATCGATGCTTATTTCTGCGGTTATAGGATTTACCTCTACGAACACAGATCGCGCAGTTAGCACAAACCATCCCGTGGATATCGATACGAGCAGAAAACCGGCAACCACTACATGCAGCCATTTAAATTTGTAAGAAAATGCTTGAGCCTGTTCACTGTGCGGAGTGAAGTCTATAGGGATGATAGGGTCAATTGCCCCTTTTAGATTCTTTACTTCATCACTGTTGCTCATCGCTTATCGCCTGCTTGAAGAAACGATGGGCTCATCGCATTGAACGATGACAGTCTCGGGAGTGAGGCCAAAGCCTACTGTAAATTCTTCGCGAATTTCTCTGTAGCCACTGCGTTTTCCTACCGCAACATAACGGCCTGGCTTCAGCGAGAGGGACGTTTGCACGAAAATTCCCAAGTCCTTGATTCTTAGCAGTGTAACTTCAGTCAGACTATCTGATCTAAAGGAGACCTCTATTGGCACCAGCGAATATTCTAAAAAGGCTTCTAATTCATCTAACTGTTCTGTGAGCCTAGGCCCTGGGTTCTCAATATCTCGACCAATGAAGTAGGATATGCGCGTCTCTTCGAAAACTTCATCCTCAGAAAATCGCTCCGGATTGTCTATTGCCTCGATCAACAAACGATCTAACCTCGCTCGCTTGTCGGCGTAGTCGCGACCGTCAATTGCGAACAATAGATTGCTATCGATAGCGAGAACATTATCGTATTCATCGACCGCCTCCTGCCATTGCTCGTTATGCTCTGCTGTGGTTATCAGTCCACTTAAACGATTTATTTCGGTATTCGCAATCTCGTTTTCGGTTTGATTGATTGCAGCCTGCGCTTCATTCTGCTTGATGCCAAGTCGCGATGCCCTCTGAAATGCGGCTACTGCCTGCTCGGGTTCGCCGGCTTGCAGCAACACATAGCCACTGGACATGATTTGGGCAAATTCGTTCTCGGTGATGCGCACAGACACTACAGCAATTTTCTCGGCGGCATCCTCATTGTAGCCGTCCAAATTTAATACTTCACGGTAGTTCGCAAGAGCCTGTTGCAATTCGCCGTCCTCAACTAAATCGTCAGCCTCTTTCAACAGCGCACTTACATCGTCCAAGGTTAGCGCGCGTTGCTCACCTATCTGCGCCACTTCGTTTCCCGGATCCAGCAGCAGCGCTAAAGTATATTTTGTAAGCGCCTGTGCTGAGTCCAAACCGATCAGCAGCAGCTTAGCCTCACTAAGTAGCAGCTCGAGAACCGAGGGAATCGAATCGATTAGGCTGCTCAAGCCCTCGCGGCCGTTCTCGTAAGACTCGCGGGCCAATACAAAGTCCTGCTCCCGATAATACGCATCGCCAATACTGGCCTGCTCCAGTGAGGCCTCATAGTCTTGCTGCCCCCAGACGGCGACATCCAACGCATCTAATTCAGTCTGGTATACCAATAACTCGGCAAGCACGTCCTGTGCGTCCTTTCGCTGCAAGGCGCGTTGCGCCTCTTCGAAGGGAGAAATTGCGTTTGCAGCAGTCGCTACAGTTTCGACAACAAAGGTATCAACCAAATCCACTCGCCGCTCTAAAGGCAGTTCGTATTCGGTAACAATAGAAGGAAGAACAAAGATAACTAAAAGGGCAAGCAACAATAAACCACCCAAGCCAAGCCAAATCCACGGCGCAGGTTTCTCGGCTGATTGAGTAACAGCCTGGTTTAGAAATACTGAGTTATCATTGTGATCAAAATTGACAGCGTCAATCTTGTCGACATCGTTATCTGACATAGCGCATTCTGTTCGTGGTCAGGCCCACTGTGATGAATGAATCGATTAAATATCACCTACTTCTGACGCATAAATATCTGCCAGAACTTCTTTCCACTGGGCATACTGTTCTTCAACTGAACCCGTGAGAGTGATGGTACGATCGTCCAGACTAAATACGCGTGGAGCAACTTCATTTTCTAGTGACTCGCCCAATTCTTGCAGTGCGTCCGAGTGTAATTTCGCTTCAGCTCGTTTGTCGAAGCCGCTCTTAATTAAGTACGCTCCCGCACCGACACCAACCGCACCGCCGGTTTGTGTCGCATAATTTCCACCGCTAGTCGCTGCTGCTAGGCCGCCCAAAACCGCCGCTGCTCCTGCAACAAATCGGCGGTTAGCTGATGCCCTTAACTCTCTAAGCTCAATAGTTTCGTCATAGCTCAAGGCCCGCCATGTGTCATAAGGCAATCGCATCTGCCTTACATAGGTAGCGTAGTAATCCTGAACGGTGTCAATAAACATGAAGTCCCGCTCTCTAATGTCGCGCACTCTTTCTAGGACCGGATCAGTTTCGGCCGGCAGAGACGTTATCACTAGATTACCTTGGCGGTTTGTCGCTAAATACGCATCGAATACGTCCGGCGAGAATCGACGAGCAAACAGTAATTCGGATATGGTGCGAATCTCTACGATCTGCTGGTTCGTCAAATTACGCTTTCTATATTCCAACAAATCATTGGAGATCTTGTTATAGATAACCTGAAATGGGTCGGCTTGCTGCCGCTGCGAAGGCTCGTAACTGAACTGGCTAATCAACTCAGAATAAACCTTGGTATACCACTGCCGGCCACGCGAATCGGTCACCTCGATGCGAATCTGCATGGCCTCTCCATCTGACTGCAGGATAGTGCCATTTATAATAACGTCCATTGGGCTTTCGTTGTTGGGCATCAAACGCACGATGCCCCAATTCGCTGAACGCTGCAGTGTTTCCGCCAAAAGGAAGGGAGCATAACGCGACTCGGCTACGCGGATTTCATGATTGGTAGTTTCTTCGTCGCGTTTATCAATTTCATCTATGCCCGGATCGAACACCGCAACGCCAACATCGAGGAGTAAATCCTCGGGCACATCCTGACTATCTTGGATGATGGGCGTGTAGGTGGTGCTCTTAACGGTGTGAGAATTACAAGCCACCAGCATCAGCGCTAGCAACCCTGCACCCAATAGTTTCTTTGCCTGCTGTGCCATTAAAGCTGTCATCGCACTCATTGGTCTTCACCTAAACCCGTATAATTTCGATATTCCTGCCAGAGGGCTTCGCGCAATTGTGCATCAGGCTCACTCGTTGCCGCCTCTCGTAGCTGTCTCGCTACTACATCGTCATCGCGTCCATTGGGAATATCTTCAGGTGCGGGAAACGTTTCAGAAGGCGCAGAGCTAGGTGCTCCCGGCGGTAGTGAGGATGCCAATACTGCAGAAGCAGGAGCGCCTGATTCGGACATTGTCTGTGGTTGTGAGGAACTGCTTCCACCACCACCAGCCGCACCGCCGTTGGCCGCTGATCCAGCCGCATTGCTCTCGGCCTGCGCCCGTTCTCTTTCGCTAAGAATAAACCCGTCGAATGTCTCGTAGCCGCGGCGAAGCTGTTCATCCAACACTTGCCCACGCTCCTGCGCCGTCATCGCACCATTACCACTGGGCCGCGCTGCGCCATCTCCACTTCCCGAGCGAGCCTGACCATTCGAGACTTCGCCAGAAGATTTCCCACTTAATACGCCGTCAGGAAGAGTATCTAGACTATAATCTCCACTTGGCCGGCCTAATCCGCCGCCAGATGACTGATTTTTTCCACTATTGAGATCGCCAGTAGATCCATCTCTACCGGCGCCACCAGGCTGGCTTTCGTCTCCTGGAAATCGAGCCTGAGAGCCCGCTGCCGCCTGACCAGAACTATTACCTAGCCTACCTGTCGGCGTTGACCCTGTTGCGCTAGCTGTCGATTGACTACCCTGCTGAGCGCCCTGTGCCGCGGGGCTTGATCCATCTCTATTGTCTTGCCCAGCCTGCTGAGCTGGGCTACCTGAATCCGCCGACGGCTGACTTCCCGCTGCACTGCTCTGACTAGATTGCTGCCCACTCTGACTGGAAGGAGTACTTGGCGCACCCTGGCTTTGACTGCTGCTCTGGCTCTGGCTGGGGGCAGAGCTGCTTTGGCTTTGGCTTTGGCTTTGGCTTGAGCTTGGAGAACTGCTGGAGCTGGAGCTCGACGGCGGCGAGCTACTTGAGCTTGAAGAAGGAGAAGGTAGGGCCGGCGAACTACTCGAGCTCGAGCTACTAGACTGACATGCCGCTAAACTAAGGCTAAGCGCCATTAAAGCTATAAGCCGTGATAGAGGCGATAAGAGCAAATGCTGCTTGCCCTTGTAGTTCCTCAGATGCGTCAATTCCATGCTTTATATTCCTATTTTCGAATTTTCGGTGTTGGCTAATTTTCGAAATTTAATGACTTTTCGCCACTTTTTAAAGAATTTAGGCTGTTTAGCTAGCCGAATACAATATTCGCAATGTCGGCAAAGTAGCCACTATTAATAGTCTTAATCGCCTTAACCATAGCTTAACGACCGCGCCTTTCGTCCGGTATTTCTGCCGATTATTGGCTCGATGCTACCTGTTCGCTTAATAAATTAGTACCAATACCGGTACCTAAAATGGTTCTCAGAAGAGCGTTGTGGCTCGCCGTCAATAACCCGCGGCCGAAACCGCATGGAGCGAGCAGACATGCGCAATTTACCCAGTTGCAACTTATTGTCCTCGGTTTCCTCTGAGATACTTTTTACATTCCTAGACAAGCCATTGGCCGTTACGTCAAAGGTTAGGTCCGCATAATCAAAATTCAATACCTCGGTGTCGCCCTCCTTCCTATAGAATGAATCAGGCATCTTAATAGATGAAGCAAATGCGGGAAGTGGAACTACATTGCCGAATAATCGCTGTGTTAACTCTTCACCGTTCTCCAGCTCCTGAAGCATATCCCACGCAAGCTTATAGCTTTCCAAGGTACCTCGGCGGCGGTTGAACATAAGATACCAATCAGCTAAATGAGTAACCGCTTCGGCTAAGGCGTATTTATCATCACTTTGATCCCGATAGAACATCACTATTTCTATCAGGGCACGCTCGCCGGTTAGGAAACCTGAAGACTGTACCCAGCGTTGCTCATTAAGCTTCTCTGCAAGCACCTGCTGCATATTTCTATATTCAGGCCTGTCGATCTCCATCATCAAATCTGCGTTTGTGGCTACCAAGTAAGCCGAATGTGCGATGTTCTTTTGATAATTTATAAAGCGCTCGTCGGCTTTTCCAAAATACATGCTCACCAGGCGTGCCGCCGCGTTTAACATTATCTGCGCCTGACGCAGCCTAACTCCCCGCAAATTTCCGTAGCCAATTTTGAAAGCTTGAATATTCCAGGTTGCTAGACGATCTAGCACGGGTATAAGGCGCGGATCGTCAAAGCCATAGGCTTTTTGCTGCACATGAAAGAGATAATTGTTGTACCGGTCTACCTTCTCCCAATCGCCCAACGCCATGTGGCTGTGTATTAACTGCTCCACTGCGGGGATTTGCTCAAGGGTATACAGGCCAGAATTGATTCGATTTACATGCACGGCCCTATCCAGGGTCTCAATTGCGCCGACATGATTGCCCTGCTGTTGCTGCAGACGTCCCAAGGAGGCAAGTTCCTCTACCAGACTGCGATCCCAGGCGCCTCCATCGAGCTCAATATCCGCTACTACGCTGTTGTATTGCCGAATACTATCCACGCGCTGACCAAAAGCTGGGTCAGTCTCTGGGTCGATGAGCGGCGCCCACAGGGGCAGGGGCATTAATGGGTCCAGGCCTTCCTTCACAAGGATCGGCAAATCGATATACAACAGTGGCGATCGCGAGTGGTCGCCCCCCTCAGGCGCCACTGCTTCTTGCGCATACACCGAAGATCCAGCTAAGGCGGCGATTAAGCTAGAAGCCAAGCCTGCTATCAAATAAATGTGCTGAAGAAAGCGTAGTCTCATGGTATTGCCGATATTGCCCTGTTCCTGTTAATTGCCGATATGTTCGCCGGTCCGCTGGAAGTAATACGTAGAATCTACTCTGCCAACTGTTCAGTTATATCACCTGAGAATTTGACCTGTAAATAACCGCCATCAAATAATGAACCACATCCACAGCTATACGACTTCTGCTAGCAAACCAGTTCATCGCGGAAATGCTAAAAATGCTATCTGCAGGCCATGCCTCCCGACTTAAGCCATGCCGCTGAGGCTGCCGCGCCATCAACTTAGCTTGTGTAATACTAAATTACCAAAACCATCGACAGCTACCGACCAATTGGTGGCTACAAACGTTGTCGCTGAGTATTCTGTAATAATTGCAGGGCCCTCAATTGATTCCCCCGGATACAAATCTGCGCGCGCCAATAGCTTTGCCTGCTCAAGCTCTCCATAGACCTTGCAGTATCGAATATTATTGCAGTCACCTCCGGTAACAAGTGGCGGCAAGGCGAATGGTGTTTTTGCGGTCGACAAATTAACGCGAATCGTCAATAACTCGATTGGGGCATCGTGGCTGTAACCATAGCGCTGCCTGTGAAGTTGTTCAAAGGCATCAAGCATTTCGGCTAGGGCATGCCGGTCGATATTCAGCGTATAAGACTGCCCCTTATATCTGAAGTCTGCGCTGCGTTTCGAAACCAGCGCTGAAGAATCCAGTCCTTCCAGGGCTAATTGCTCCATGCCACCTAGCTCCAGTTGCGCAAACTGCTCCTCCAAGGATTGTTCATCAATCTGCTGCACATCGAGGCTCAATGTCTTGGAAAACTGCCTTCCTTGATCCGCTACCACCATACCGAGCGCCGATAGCACTCCACCATGTATTGGCACCAGTGCCTTTTTCATAGCCATCGCATCAGCCAGTGCGCACACATGCAAACCGCCGGCACCACCAAAACTCGCAAGTGTGAAGCCCGATGGATCGTGGCCCTTGTTCACGGAGATAAGCCTGATCGCCTTCGCCATGTGCTCATTCGCTATAGCAATAATGCCAAGCGCTGTTTCCTCTATTGATAGGCCGATCCTCTGCGCGAGCGGCTCGATGCTCGCTTGAGCTCTCGCCGCACTTAGGTTCAGGCCACCAGCGAGTACGGAGTCAGATTGCAGCCGACCAAGTACCAAGTTCGCATCACTGACTGTAGCATCAAGGCCACCGCGGTCGTAACAAGCGGGGCCGGGGTCTGCACCTGCCGAGCGCGGGCCTACCTGAAGCATTCCTCCGCTATCGACATAGGCGATCGAGCCGCCACCCGCTCCGATTGTCTCCATATCAACCATAGGCACGGCAATCGGATAATTCGAAATTGAGGATTCGTTACTTCGGCGAATCTTTCCGTCCAACAAAGCGACGTCCGTAGAAGTGCCTCCCATGTCAAAGCTAAGGAATTTCGACTTTCCAACTTGCTTCGCAAGATAGGCGATTGCAGTAAGTCCGCCCGCAGGGCCGGACAGCAAAAGATTTACCGCTGATTGCGCGGCCATGTTCGCGGACATCGTCTCACCACTCGATTGCATGACCTGCAGCGAAGTGCTGCCTAACTCGTGTTGCAGCGCACCTAGATATCCACTAATAACAGGTCCCAGCGCGGCATTAAGCCATGTCGCTATGCCACGCTCATACTCTTTGTATTCAGGCAATACAGCGGAGGAGCGACTTACGAAGCAATCCCCAGATTGCGCCTTAATCGCCGATTCGATTTTGCGCTCAAAGTTGTCGTCTAAAAAGGAGAAGAGCAAATTAATAGCTACCGCATCCGGTGCAAGGGATTCGATTTCTTGCAGCAGCTCATCGAGCTCCGTTTCCGTAAGAGGCAAAACCACAGTGCCGTCCGCAGCGACTCGGCCACCCGTCTCAAGGCACAATTCAGAGGGTACCGGGGGCGGCACCGCGGGAGTCTCCAATGCATAGAGCTCTGGGCGCGTCTGCCGCGCGAGTTGTAACATGTCCGCGAAGCCATAATTGGTAATGAAAGCAGTACGCGCCAGCTTGCCTTCGAGAACGGCGTTGGTCGCAACAGTGCTTCCATGGACAATCAGCAAGCTACCATCATCAAGATAAGATCCTAGGCCCATTGCCTGTATGCCATTCAGAATTGCCCGCTCGGGTGCGTCGGGAGTAGATAAGGTTTTGTGAACACTGACGTCGACAGTCGGCTCAAGCCGCACCAAGACGAAATCCGTAAAGGTTCCACCCGCATCGATCCCTAATAGCATTTTCTGCTGCGAACTCATGACTGCTTCCTTTCAACTAAGGGAAAGATTATAAAGCAGTTTGCGCAAGCTGCTAGCAATCATACAACGAGGTGCGAATTGCCAGAATTACCTGAAGTAGAGACAACCCGTCGCGGCATCGAGCCACACATCGAGAACAACAAGGTCAGCAAAGTCATACTCCGCCGCAAGACTCTGCGTTGGCCAATTACTCCAGCGCTTAGCAAAGATCTCCCAGGGGAAACCATTCAATCAGTTTCTAGGCGCGGAAAATATTTGCTGCTAGCAACCCAAAAAGGGTGCTTACTCATTCACCTTGGAATGTCAGGTAGCCTCAGGATCGTAGAGTCAAGTCGAGCAGCGGCGAAGCACGACCATGTCGATGTCGTGTTTGCGAACAACAAGGTGCTGCGCTACACAGATCCACGGCGTTTCGGTTGTATATTGTGGGAAACAGAGCCCATCGAAGCACACCCCCTGTTGGCCTCACTCGGCCCCGAACCGCTAGAGGACAATTTCCACACCGACTATCTCTTCAAGAAAAGCCGTCGGCGGAACGTTGCTGTTAAGACATTCATCATGGATAGCAAAGTAGTCGTTGGGGTGGGAAATATCTATGCGAATGAATCACTCTTTCTTGCTGGCATCAGCCCCAAGCGTAGCGCAGGAAAAATTTCGAAACCACGCTATGAGAAACTGGTGGAGTGTATTCAGCAGGTTTTGCAGCAAGCGATCGATGTCGGTGGTACAACGCTCAAGGACTTCACAGGTAGCGATGGGGAGCCTGGGTATTTTGCACAGTCGCTTCACGTCTATGGCCGCCGGGGTGAACCCTGCCATGGATGTAACGGTACGTTGAAAGAAATACGCCAGGGACAGCGCAGCACGGTGTATTGCCCCCAATGCCAAAAATAATAGCAGGCTAAGTCGAAGACTGTATCTGATTTTCCATGGCCTCGACTACAGCCGGATGGACAAACTTGGAGATATCACCGCCATAGGCTGCGATCTCGCGCACCAGCGTAGAAGAAATGTAGGATAGATGTTCTGCAGGGGCGAGAAACACAGTTTCTATACTTGGCTCCAGAATGCGATTCATCCCAACTAGCTGAAACTCATACTCGAAATCGGCAACGGTGCGCAGTCCACGCAGAATAATATTGGCGTCACACTCCTTAACAAATTGCGTTATCAGACTATCAAATGATCTAACTTCCACATTTTCTAGATGACCTAGAACTTTTTTAGTGAGCTGCATCCGTTGCTCCAACGGCAAGGCATTAGGCTTCTGCTGATTCTTACCGACTACGGCCACGATGATTTTGTCGAATAACCCGGCAGCGCGTTCTGCCAGATCCATATGGCCATTGGTGATTGGATTAAACGTTCCCGGATAAACAGCAATTTTCATAGCATTCTCATTTTAATAGTGAACAGACTTTGTGGCCTTGGCTTACAACTAGGGCTTAAATTTATGTCTCGAACTAAGAGACTGCGACTATGATCACTCACGCTTGCATGAAATTCAATATTCTCTGTTCCAGCCAATTGTCAGGATTTGAAGAAACGAAGCCCACATGCCCGCCCTTCTCAGTTAGCTGCATCTGCACTTGAGGCGATAGCATCTCGCTATTTGGGATCGATTTAGGCGGAATCATCGGATCGTTCTTACTCTGAATCAGCAATGTGTCGACTGCTATTGAACCAAGAAAGGCGGAACTGCTGCATTTCCGGTAATAATCTTCAGCCCCTTCAAACCCATGAAGGGGGGCTGTTATCTGGTCGTCGAACTCCCATATGGATGAGATGCTGCGCGTATCGCCTAGCTTCGCGATGCGTGTTGCCTGTTCTGGATTAGACGCCTCTAGATATTCTTGCTTGTTCTGAAAGTCTTTTACCAGACGGCGCACAAAATATTGGCCGTATAGTCGACTGACACCTTGCAGCATTGCCTGCGAGCAGGATTCTAATACGAAGGGAGTCGACACGCCCACGGCTTTGCGTATTCTGGGGTGCGATTCAATCTCGCCTAACCATTTTAAGAGTACATTCGCGCCTAGCGAATAGCCTACAAAAACAAAATTGTGCGCAGGATATTCGGCCACCAATTTGCTAAACACTTCGTTGACGTCTTCTGAGACTCCTGAATGATAAGCTCGGGCGAGTCTGTTCATTTCTCCACTGCAGCCGCGAAAGTTCATCGCAACGGAGGAAATACCCTGATCATTCAACAGCGACTGCATGGCTAAAATATAAGAAGACCTCGAACATCCGCACAAGCCATGAAGAAGGAACACAATTGTATTGTCTTTGGATTGTTTGGGATCGAGGGTCGTCCAATCGAGATCGATATAGTCGCTGTCATCAAGCTCGATCCGCTGGCGTGTATGCGCAACTTTTTTTGCAGGGGTGAGCTTTCTCCACAGAGTTTGACTATGACCCTCTGGCAACCACCAGGTGGGAATAAATTCGTTTTCTAAAGTGCCAGCTGCCATTTTTATTCGCTACTTCTCAAAATATTGTATAACCCGAATTGAACTAACCCGGCTTTCTTGCTTTTTACTTCTACCCAATTGCCAGGCAAGTCGTCGTCGATCGATTCCTTCTTTTTTTCGATATACACAAGCCCGCCGTCTCTTAACAAGTTTGCGCTCTCGAGTTTAACGATTGCGCGAGCGAGCGCTCCCCCTTTGAACGGAGGATCTAGAAACACTAAGCCATATTTTTTTGAGTCTTGCGTACATCTGCTCAGCCACTCGAACGCATCGGAACAATACACGTTGCCATGTTTAGCGTCTAATCGCTCGATATTATCTCGTATCGAGTTTACTGCCGTCACGTTCTGCTCGATAAAATCAACTTGGCTTGCGCCTCTTGAAAGAGCTTCGAAGCCAAGCGCTCCACTTCCGGCAAATAAATCTAGACAAACTTCTCCTTGAATACTGTCCCGCAACCAATTGAAGAGCGTCTCTCGAATCCTATCTGCAGTGGGCCGCAATCCCTCTAGGCTCGGAAAGTCTAGTTTTCTACTTCTGTACTCACCTGCTGTTATGCGAACACTGTTGTTTTTTTGATTAATAGACTGCGTCATAGTTTTACGTTCGTATCCATACTCGTTATTGCCTGCTGCGAAGCCAAAGCATAAGCGTATCATCTCAGCCGGCACGGTAGTATTAGATGAAACACCCAGCTGTGGTAGCATAGCGACCCTGTAGTCGACCCTATTTGAGTGTTCTGATCATGTTTGGCCTAGGCAAGAAAAAGAAACCTGAAGACCCCAACTCCAACGAAGCCTTAGAAGGCGAATCCAATCGGCCTATTTCCGTTAACGACGCAGCCATTCAGGATGAGAGCGGTATATTTGCGCGCCTAAAGAGTGGCTTAAGCCGCACACGCAGCAGACTTAGCGACGGATTGGCCGAAATTGTTCTCGGCGAGAAGACTATCGACCTCGACCTGCTGGAGGAAATAGAAACGCAGCTGCTCTCTGCAGATATTGGCATCGACGCGACCGATCAAATTATCGACAACCTTAAAAAGCAGCTCAGACGAAAGCAGTTAGCCGACCCGAAACAGCTCATGACAGCCCTCCGGCAAGAACTCACCGATATTCTAGAGCCGGTAGATGTACCCCTCATCATACAATCGGAGCCCAAACCTTTTGTCATCCTAATGGTAGGAGTAAATGGTGTTGGTAAAACAACCTCGATTGGTAAGCTCGCGAAGCTTTATCAGGCGCAGGGATTGAATGTCATGCTGGCCGCTGGGGATACTTTTAGAGCCGCCGCCGTGGAACAATTGCAAGTATGGGGCGAGAGAAATTCGGTTCCCGTGGTGGCGCAGGCCACCGGTGCCGATAGTGCCTCGGTTATTTTCGATGCCTATCAATCGGCAAAGGCGAAGAATGTCGATGTGCTAATCGCAGACACCGCTGGGCGCTTGCACACGAAAGACAATCTCATGAATGAGCTGGAGAAAATCGTTCGAGTATTGAAGAAGCAGGACGAGCGCCTACCAGACGAAGTCTTATTGGTACTCGATGCGACTACCGGCCAGAACGCACTCAACCAAGCTGAGAGTTTTAATAAAACGACAACCCTAAGTGGCATCGCTCTTACCAAGCTAGATGGAACCGCGAAGGGTGGTGTGGTGTTCGCTCTTGCCAAAAAACTATCCCTGCCCATTCGTTTCATCGGTGTAGGTGAAAAGATAGATGACTTAAAGCCGTTCAAGGCGAAAGATTACGTCGATGCGCTTTTCTGTGAATGAGCCCCCTTGTTAATTTGGACTTTTATCTATTAGGCCAATGGCATGATCAAATTTGATAACGTCAGCAAACGTTATGCCGATGGTCAGGAAGCATTGTCTAATATTAGTTTCGAAGTTAGTCGCGGCGAATTCGCTTTCATTACCGGACACTCTGGAGCCGGTAAGAGCACACTGTTAAAACTTATCTTAGCAATCCAAACACCTAGTTCAGGACAGTTAATTGCAAACGGTGTAAATCTAAATCGAGTCTCTACAACGCAAATCGCCCGCCATCGCCGTCAGATCGGTGCCGTTTTTCAAGACCATCAGCTTCTCCACGATCGCACTGTCTACGACAATGTTGCGCTTCCCCTAGAAATTTGCGGCTATCAACCCAATGATGCTGCTCGGCGCGTCAGAGCAGCTCTGGACAAAGTTGGCTTGCTGAACAAAGAAAAAAGCTTTCCCGAGGCTCTCTCGGGGGGAGAGCAGCAACGCGTGGGAATCGCGCGCGCGGTTGTTAACAGGCCTAGCATTATTCTGGCCGACGAACCCACTGGAAATCTGGACCCAGGACTATCAGCAGAGGTAATGAAGGTCTTCCAACAGTTTCAGAGCGTCGGTGTGTGTCTATTGGTTGCCAGTCATGATGCCGCACTCATAGAACGCTTGAACTGCAGAACAATAGTCCTCGAAGGCGGAAAGCTCTTGGCGGACCAAAAACCCAGGCCACAGGCATGAGTGCCACTAAGCGCCGCAATGACAACCCAAATCAACCCCGAGTGAAGCGCAATACACGCGCGGGACAGTCCGAGTCATTCGTAGATCTAGTTAAACTCCATCGACGCATCGCAACACACAGTGCTAGCCGTCTCCTGCAAACGCCGGCATCTAGTCTGGTTACGCTCTTTGTAGTCGCTGTGGCTCTGCTGCTGCCCGCACTTCTGTTTGGCCTAAACAGCAACCTGGCTAGCCTTCTCGACGGTTTTCAAAAAAGCGCCCAGGTGACTCTCTATCTTCAAGATAGTGTTTCGGAGGCTGACGGACAAGAATTTAGTGATGACTTACTAACTAGGAACGGCATTGAGGACGCATACTATGTCTCGCCCTCTCAAGCATTATATGAGTTTGGCGCATCAAGTGGTTTGGAAGACTTACTTATCGAGATGACTGCCAACCCACTGCCAGGCGCGATTGTCCTTACTCCATCGGATGTTTCATCTTCAGCTGTCGATGAGCTTGCAAGGCAGCTACAAGAACTATCCCAGGTCGATGTGGTTCAGATTGACAGCCTCTGGCTGCAAAGATTGGCGGCGATATCAAATCTGGTCAGCGCTATTGGCCGTGTGCTCGCAGTAATCGTAATTCTTGGGCTATTCTTTGTGGTGGGCAACACAATAAAATTGGCAATAGAGAACCGTAAGGCCGAGATACTAGTGATTAAATTGGTAGGTGGCGGCGATATGTATGCCGCTAGACCTTTTCTATATACCGGCCTCCTTTACGGGCTGGGCGGCGGAATTTTGGCTACTCTGCTTCAGGGCATTGTTTTAGCTACTTTTAATTCGAACTTAGAAGTATTAATGGGGTTGTACGAAAGCGACTTTCAATTACGTGGCTTCGGATTAATGAGCTCCTTGCTCATAATCGTCGCCGGCGCTGCCATTGGCTGGACGGCAGCACTCATGGCTAGTCTGCGCCATATTCGCGCTATCAACCCCTAAACCTCCTAGCAATACAGCAATTTCTTGTTCGCCGCTCTTGAAATGGGCGAATACAGCTCCATGTAGTAGTTAGATACCCCTCTTTAGTTTCTACTCTAAATCCACGCTTTTCGAAACTATTGGGTCGGCCCTAGAAAATTAGCGCTGAAACCTCCGCGAGACTCCGTAAGCACGGGCGTTTAGAAAAAAGGTATTATTGGCGAAGAGAAAGTTTGAATGCTAAAATAGGTCCATTAGTCCGTAATCCATCATAGATTCCGAATTATTCAGGAAAGAGTGAACACAAATGAGCACAGCTAACAGTTTACAAGTTTTCGACCCCACAACGCCGGGTCAGGATTTAACTGCTTATATCGCTTCGGTGAATAGCATCGCTATGCTGACGCCTGAGCAAGAGCTCGAACTTGCCAAGCAGTATTACTACGAAGATAACGTGGATGCGGCCAGACAATTGGTTCTCGCACACCTGCGCTTCGTCGTGCACATGTCCAAAACATTTTCCGGTTATGGCCTATCTCAGGCCGACCTAATCCAAGAAGGTAACGTTGGCCTGATGAAGGCTGTTAAGCGATTCAATCCAGAAGTGGGTGTTCGCCTAGTTTCCTTCGCCGTACATTGGATCAAAGCAGAGATGCATGAATACATCCTGCGCAACTGGCGCATTGTCAAAATCGCTACCACCAAAGCACAGCGCAAACTGTTCTTCAATCTGCGCAGCTCTAAGAAGCGTCTTGGTTGGTTGAACAACGAAGAAGCCGAAGCAATGGCACAAGACCTTGGTGTTGATGCCAAAGTCGTTAGGCAGATGGAAGGACGAATGGCCTCCTATGACGCCGCCTTCGATGCCGATTCAGACAGCGACGATGAAGCAGCCTACAAAGCACCAGCTTACTACTTAGAAGATCAGGCATCTGATCTGGCTACCAATGTAGAAGAAGATGAGTGGGAAGAAGTAACGAACAACAGTCTCCACTCGGCCATGTCTGAACTAGATGATCGCAGTAAAGACATCTTGAACAGCCGCTGGTTGAGTGAGAACAAAGCTACGCTGCATGAGTTAGCTGATCGCTATGGCATTTCTGCTGAACGCATTCGCCAGCTCGAAAAAAATGCAATGAATAAGATCAAAATAAAAATGGCAGCCTAAGCAATGAACAGCAAAAAGCCGCGAACTCTCGCGGCTTTTTTTTGACTTCAATTTGACCTGTTACCGATAGCATCACTGAGCGCGAACTACCATGAACAAACTTATTATCATCTTAGCCGCAGTTAATGGCTTCCTGGCCGTATCAATCGGTGCATTCGCAGCACATATGCTGCGCGATAGACTGAGCCCAGAGTTACTCAATACATTTCAAACCGGCGTGCAATATCATATGTACCACGCACTCGGCCTGTTCGGCATCGGTTTGATGATGCTTAATTTCCCGGCATCGAACCTGCTACGCATCAGCGCCTACTTGATGATGGCCGGCATTGTTTTATTTTCCGGCAGCCTGTATCTGCTAAGCATTACTGGAATACGGTGGCTGGGTGCGATCACCCCTTTGGGTGGACTTTGCTTCCTAACAGCATGGGCGCTCATAGTATGGTTCGCCACAAAGCAACAATTCCCTAGCTAAAGGTTACACCTGAAATACCAATCAATCGAAGAGTCGATACAACCAA
>Ga0307986_10001225_pt1 | contig 18791 bp, 26 predicted proteins | sample EllFjometageno82_FD_203170 | JGI IMG/M metagenome (GOLD analysis project Ga0307986, IMG submission 203170) | Marine microbial communities from Ellis Fjord, Antarctic Ocean - #82 | ecosystem: Environmental > Aquatic > Marine > Unclassified | place: Southern Ocean | collected 2014-10-09
GCCTTCCAAGAGTACTTCAGACCTCTGGTAACTAACTGCTCGGTAGTGTCTACCATCACAGGGTTTAACGGATCAGAGTTGTCTAACTCTTGAACATAAATAGGATTTCCGTCTTCATCAACTTCATCTCGATCTTCAAGAATCTTAGGGATAGTCGCATCACCATTCCAGTAGAACCTGTCATCAGCTCTGATTGGATCAACTACCCACGTGATCCCTAAAGCAGCTTTCTCGTCTTCAGTTGATTGCTGTAGCCAATTGCTTGGGTAAACAGTGCCTTCAATCTCAAAGCCAGAGTTTTGTCGTAGAGCTTTACTTCCTAAGTAATACATAATTACCTCGCGTTAGCGTTCTTAAATGGGTTTTCAGCAAATGCCATGTAGATGTAAGTACTACCTGAACCGTTGACATACGCACTGGAGTTCCTACATTTAAACCCGTTGGAAACAGCATCTACAAAACCAGAAACTGCTTCAGCACCGGCTGTATTTGGAGCTAGTAAATCGTCAGCGGTGTTGTAAGGACTTCTTGAAGTGTCTATCATATTCCAGTTAAAGCTAGAACCGTTTGTCTGTTTTATTAATAGCCAAGCAGGTCTAAAACCTGTGTAAATAAACGGTCCATCAGCGGAGCCGTTACCTGTGTACTTGCCAAAGGCTGAGTATCCCTCTATAGATGTGAAGCTATAGGCTATATAGTTTTTAGTGTTTTCGTTTACAGCAGGATCAGTTCCTATACTAAACACACTTGATGTAGGTGCTGTGTTATTCCACTGCGTAGAAGATGTAACAAAAGCTGAAGTTGTATTAAGATTTAAAACACCTGTTTCAGGAGAAGCGTTTGCATCATTGTGGTACACTCGCCACGCTTGTGCAGCCGTAGTATTTCTACCCTTAACTATTATCATTTCTGGTGTAGAAGATAACCCATGACCTACAGTCGTAGCACTTCCCGTACCTGTATAACTAACAATACTAAAACCAGACGTAGTGTTAGCAGAGACTGTGGAATCTATATCACCTACTTCATTAAGAACACCAGAGCCGTTAGCTTTCCAATTCCAGCTTACATAGGTTTTCCCTGACCCGTTAACTGAGTTGTTTGTGCCACCAGCATAAGTGTTGTTTACTGTAATTCCATCACTATCAAATGATGAAATAAAATCACCAGCGTTACCTGTCTCTTGGAGAGTTACATTAGTAAACAAAGTCTTACCTGCACCAGTAACTGCATTTTGTAGCACATGGTACTGAGCATCATTGCGACATTTTATCCAAGTCCAGTCCGGTTGGAATCCAACACCTGTGATACTTTGTGTGCCACCATTACCTGAGTACAACACAGCATTAAAGTAATCCGAACCCTTCTCAATAGTTGAGTCAGGTAGATTGAACGTGTTGAGCTTTAAGAAGCCTGTTGGTGGTGTGTAAGCAAAAGGGCGTTGTCCGAAGTTAAAAGATATAAAACTGTTATACATTGAGACTGTTGGTGAGTAACTTCCAGACAACCCACTAAACATAGTTCCTAAACTAGTATTATTTTTGTATGCCGTTATAGTCCCAGCATCCATATCAAGAGCAAAAGCTAAAACGTCTCCAGCAGTAAGCGCACTACCATAACTAGAGTAAACTCCTGGGGCGTTTTTGTTACCGTTAAAAGCAACATATTCATAACCAGTACTAGTAGTAGTTGTTGCAGTTAACGCTGCTGCTGCATCTCGTATACCTGCTTTCCAAAAACCACCTGTACCTGGGCTAAGTGTTACCTCCCAATACCATTTACCACTATCTACAAAGAATGTTGACCTAGCTTGGTTAGTCCAGGAATTATTATTAGCACCTATTTTTAAATTACCTTCCGCAAGTACAGCAGATGAATACTTATCTAAAGGATTCAACGTACAGAAGTTACCCGCATCCGCATCAACCAGACTAGGTGTGTCTTTCATTAAGTCATAAGTCGTTGCTGTTGACGTTGAAAGATTTAGATTGTTATTTGTCCAATCGTTGCCATTACCTGATTCATCTGTTACGCCTGTACCATCTAGATAGAAACCATTCGTACCATAGGTTCCTTCGTATTCTATAGGCTTCCAAGTGCCATTGTCGTCGAACTCACCGAAGTCTTCAGCAGTTAAGGCTTGACCGTCAATGAAGTTTACTTCTGTTTGGTAGCCGTCAAAGCTGTAATAGGTCGCACCTTGGTAAAAATTACCAATTCTTTGTAAGTAGCCATTAAAATCAAAAACAGATGTTGCATTTAATGCTGGATAGTTTGCTGTGGTTAAAGTAGTTATTTGCTCACCATTCACATACAACTTCATCCTATTAGAAGCGGTTGCTTGCGCAGAATCAAAGTTTGCAACCACATGATACCAAGCAGCAGGGTCACGATATAAAGCAGTTGTTTGCAATACCGCATTGGAGATACCGTTGTAGTCTTGAAACCATATAGTATTTAAATAAAAACCAATCCAAGAGTAAATTTGACCCGCTGCTGCCAGTTGATTCATACCTTGAATTATAGTCTGAGAAGCAGTGCCAACAGTACCTCTTTTATACCAAATACTAATTGTATATTTTTTGTTGTCTGTAACAGAGCCTACTTGCGTCCTACTTAAATAAGCAGACGCAGAACTACGAAACCTCAGACTATCGTTAATTGTATAGTCATCATCACCAGAAGCACCAAAGCCTACGGGAACTAAACTCATGCAAAGCTCCTGCTTACTGCAATATAAGCATTTGTTCCGTTATCGAAGTAACTGAGTGTGTAAACACCAGCAGTTGAGATAGCTGTTAAGTCAGCAGCGTTGATCTTAGTGTTTGCGTGTGCAGCAATAGCGTGACCACCAGAGTTGTCTAACAAAATAAAACCACTTTGTCCTGCTGTGTGATTGGTAAAGGTTAATGTGCCACCACCAGTGGGTGTGCAGCTAAAGTTGTTTGTGACGTTCAGGTCAAAAGAAAGATCGTTATCAGCAGTGACTGTACCTCTGAATGAAGCAGTCAGTGTGTCTGCTACGTCAGCTTTTAGAATATCCGCGTCAAACGCCTCTACGTTGGTTCCAATAACCAAACCAAGGTTTGTCCTAGCGTCTGCTGCGCTCGAAGCTCCTGTGCCACCCTGAGCCACTGCTAGATCAGTTGTAAGGGTTAATGCTCCTGTGATTGAAACTCCAGAGGTGGATGTGGCGAGTTTTGCTGAGTTATCATAATATAAAGTCACTGCGCCATCTGCAGCGGCAACAATCATAGACTCTGTGCCAGCACCTTTTGTTAAATTTATGCTGGTGCCATTCGTCCCTATTATAAGATTCCCAGTTCCTGCCTCATTCACATAACTGTTGCTACCATCGTGGTAAATTTGCAAATCATCAGCTGCACCGAAATTCGCTTTGACACCGTCGTTAAAATCCAAATCTCCAGTCATGGTGCCGCCTGTGGTGCTCAAAAGAGCAACTTCCACAACCGCAGCTCCTGAGCCTGCGCCATCTGCGTAAACTAGTTTTGTTCCACCAGTTAAAATTGTTACATTTGCACCTGAACCTTGAGAAATAGCAATAGACTGGCTGCCACCTGTTGCATTTTCTATAATCCAAACTTTGTTAACTGTATTTGGACCCAAAGTTACAGTTCTTGTCTGGGTTAAATTTGTACTGGAGGTGATTTTTAGATAAAGAGCACGAACGCCATCAGAAGTGGCATCAGCCATCGTTATAGTTGTGTCAGCATCAGCCATGGCTTCTGTGCCATAACCCAATGCTTCACCAATCAACTCTAAATTGCTGTTGGTTATGTTGCCCCAAGTCCCGGACTTTTCTCCGGTGGCCATCTCCTCCAGTCGGAGGTTGTTGACATATGAACTAGCCATTTACTAATTCTCCTTTAAGCTATTCGTATTATAGCGTTTGCACCAGCAGCAGGAAACACAATTCTAAAAGTCCCTGAAGAAACTGTGAAATCTCCTCCAAAGTCTAAAACAGCAATTGATTTGTCTCCTGTTGTTGTATCGTTGTAAATTAATGCACCACGAGCTGTGAAAGATGCCGAAGTCCACTCCGGATCGTCAAAATCAACATAAGCAGTTGTGCCACTCACCCCGACTGTAGAATTTGCAAGCGCAACACCACCTGTGGTATAACCATTTCCGTTTGCAACTTCATTTGAAGTTGTGTAGGCTGTTGTTGTTGCATTAAGCGTTGCTGAAGAAGTATAAAGTGCTATTTTTATCGTATCAGCATCCATGTCCATTTCTTTATCCAACAAATCTTCTTTGAAACTAGTGCACATTGCTTGGGCGATTGCCATTTTTAAATGCCTCCATTGTATTCTGAAATATAATTTCTGTTCATCTCTTGCTGGAACAACTGAACAGCCTCGTCAAACTGAGCTTTGTACAAGTTTAACGTCTCTGCTGCTTTAAGAAAAGCAGAAGTTTCCATTAAACAGGCTGGAAGCAGGACTGCCTCTGCATTATCACCAATCCAGTTGTTAGCGTTGGCTGAAGAAAGCCCAGTTTCTGGAGCTATATAATCAACTTCATAAGCAAAAGTTGCATTAGGAGTTGGAGCCACTGTTAAAATTATCCCACTTGTCGTGGCTTTATCTGTGGAATAAATCCTAGGAATTCCTGTTGTAGCAGAATTCGGTGAATAATCTTTTAAATAAGAGTCAATTCTGTGATCCAAATAGACCACATCATTGTTATTGGTTATTTGTAGCTGCCTTATCATCCTAGCACCAGGAACTGTGTACTCTGAAGTTCCAATAACCATGTTGGCTGTGGATGAAGTTCTGTAACAAGGAAGATTCGGAAGCCTTTGGAATATCATTGCTTCAGCTTGATCTATGATTTGATCTATCGATGCACTCAACTCAGAGGAGTTGTCTTCCATAAAATTTTGTATGTTTGTTACTAAAGTTGTGTAATTCATTTATTCACCCCAAACCCCTGTTGACCAAGCATCCTCACCCCAAGCCTCATTAACCTCTAAACTTTCAGTTCCTATTTGTCCTGTTGCAGCAAGTCCTGTCTCAAAAATCACAAGCTCTGAAATTTCATTACCAACTGCGCCAACCCCACCAACCCCACCAAAGCCTGACACAGAAATTTGTATATTCCCATCGCCTTCTTCTGTGACTGGAGCGACCTCTCCAGTGCCTGCAACCCCTGACTCAACAATCCCAGCTTCAAGGCTCTCTGTGCCGATTTGACCTGTTGCAGCAACACCTGTTGCAATGATCCCAGCTTCAACAATTTCTGCGCCTATCTGTCCAGTGCCTGCAACCCCAGCTTCAACAATCCCAGCTTCAACAGTTTCTGTGCCGACTGCCCCAGTGCCTGCAACTCCTGAAGATATTACATCAAGAGTTATAAATAAGGTGACTGATCCGAGTTGACCTGTTCCTGCAACCCCAGTTGCATTCTCTACATCATCAATAGCAGCTAACACAAAACCAACAAAACCAAAACTAGGAACTCCAACAGGAGGTCTTTGTTGTATTGGTATAAATGGGTCAAAAGAATAACCTATCGGGACTACTACATTCTCAGGATCTGTGTCTGGGCGTGGTTTAAAAAGTGCAGTTGCATCTATTACATTTTTTGCTGGCGTAAGCTGTGGGTGTTTTGGGTCAAAATCCTCTGGCTCAACTCTGAAACCTTCCCAAGTTGTTTTCAGCTCTTTATAAGGTATTTTGAAGCCTGATATATCACCTATCGCTACAGACTTTTTTCCTTTTGCTTTGCGCGCAGCTGCTGCCATTTTAGTATAAATTCATCCCTGTGGGTCGAACTCTTAATGTAACACCATCATTGTCTGTTTCTGATGCATAACTGAATGCTTGCTCGTATGATTGAGCGAGAATGGTGAATCTCTCTGGTTGATATTTTAATGCAAGTTTGCTGGCTAAACCTGCGCAAATGCAATCTGACCACCTGTATGGTATGTCTGCATCTTGCGCTAATTTAGTTACATCTTCCAACTGATTTATTGACCAATAAACAAAGCTGTAACTGTCATTGTTAGGAACTTGCCAAACGTACATGATAGGTGTGTATTGCTTATTAAGCATATATTGAGTTGGCTTGCCTGAAGAGCTTTTGTCTGGTAACTGATTGTAATCAGCCATGCTAACTCTTTCTACGACAGTATCTGTTGTTGTTGCACCAACAGTCTCTCGGACAACAACATCAATTAAATCTATGGTTCCAACTGGTAGTGTGTACTCGGTTTGGCCATTGACAAGGGTAACTGTGCCTGTCTGAACAGCCCAATAATTTATGCCTCTGTTAGCCCATTCGCTGAACAAAAGATTAAGACTTCTCCGAGCAGCAATTGCTTGATAGCCTGTAAGAGACTGAGCATCCATGCCGCATCGTTCAAAAGCCTCTGCTATAATTTCTTCAATATCTGGCCTAAAAGCGACTGTGTTTGACGTTGCCATAAAATCTCCTAAGAGAAAGAAAGAGCGACCTTGCCGCTCAGTCTTTTAATACTCTTTTACAACCCTTAACACGACCTGATAAGAATCTCCGACAGCATTTGCGCCAGCTGTTGAGAATGCTACATCTCCTGTTGGGTTTGTGCCATAAGACTTAGTTGAAGGTAAACCGCCAAATTTGCTGAAATCATGGTATCCAATGTCATCATCACCAATATTCATCATTATGATGTCAGTGTCAGCATCAGCAAGTATTCTAACAGTCATGCTTTTTATAACCCACCAACCCTCAATGATTCTGACTCCAACACAAGGCTCGCCATCTGAGCTTGGTGAAAGAGCAGAAACATCAATTTTGGTGACTGCGCTCTCATCCCCAGTATCAACAAACTGATACTGAAAAGCGAACACAGCCTCCCGAGGATTGTCGGCTATCGTAGTTGTGCTTACGATGTCAGCCATTTAAACTCTCCTTATGAGCTACTACCATCAGTTCCGAATGATGGGTCGTATACATGGTAATGCACTCGGAAATTAAGACTTCCGCCAGTTGCTGCTGAAGCACCTACACCACCAGTGATTTTTACTGGATAGCTGGTACTCATCACGAAACCAAATTCGTCACCGACTGTGGCAGTTGCAAAATTAAATACTGTATGCCCTGCATCAGCGTCACCATTATCAATGATTCCATCAGCATCTGATGCTGGAGAGTCGCTTTTGACTTCAATCCAACCCAGATCAAATGTAGGATTTGTGCCACCTGTGGCATCAGCCTCAGCTTCAATATTAGTTATTATCGCGTTTTTAGGAAGTATTAGTGCAAGCGCAGAGTTTCCTGTTGCAGCTGATCCTCTTCGGAGAACTGTTGTGGTTGCTGCTGTTGGGTCTGCCATATGTGCTTCGGCAACAAGACTTACTGCTCCTGCTACTTCTGGATTGCTGGTCTGTTGAGCTTTTCCTACTCTTACTGGACCTGAGAAAGTTGTTCTAGCCATGATATTTTCCTGTCTTTTTTAATGCCTGCCTAAGCAGTCAGGATTTAAGAATGGGGAGAGCAAAGCCCTCCCCCTAACACTTATGGATTAAGCTCCTTCGGAACCGAAAATTCCACGCCAATCAGTAAACCCGAACGAATATCGCTCGCGCACTTTATAGCGTACATTTCCTGTTTCAAAATCACCTTCCATGCCTTTTTTAAGAGCTGATCTTTGGAAGTGCTTAAGACCATCAGGGACATCCGTCATAATGAAGAATGCATCTGAATCAGTCAAACGACGCATAACGTGATAGCCCTTTGGCAAGTAACCACCATTCCGGATCGCGTTAATGTCGTTGTCAGCAGTTCCAGTTCTCAGCTGAGACTCAAGCAGTCGCTCTGCAACAAAGCTGTAGGCAGTTGGGATAACCAACATTTGCCCTTGTGCTGCGATTCTCAAACCACGATCATCTTTCATATCAGCGATTTGAATCAGCATTTGCTCTAGCGAAGTTTCTGAAAGATCAGCTGCGGTTGCTAGTGTGTTTGACTGGTTGCCACCTCGCGTTGGGTGGTTGGTCGCGCACATAGTAACCCCATCACCACCAGTTACACCTGAACCTGCAAAAGCATTGTTCAGAACATTAGCAGCTTTGATTTCCTTTGTGGAAGCCATTGAGCGAGCTAGTGCCTTTGTGTAACGAGAAGCAATAGAACCGTAAAGACCATCTTCTTCAGCCTCTTCAGTGATACTGAAAGCCAAAGCAATAGTATCATGCTGGTAACGTGCAGTCCATTGCTGAGATGCCGCGTCATAAGACACTGCTGCACCTTCAGCTTTAACTGGCGCGTTTCCAAAACCTTCCAACAGAACATCTTCCTCAAATGCTTTCTGAGAAGAGTTTGTTGAGAAGACTGGAGACCACTCAGGTGGGTACTGGTCATACTCTAAGCCAAAGAGAGTGTTAAGTCCTGGCTCGAGCATTTTTGCAAATTGAGCTCTATTCATTGCCATTGTTTAAATCCTCCTTAGATTCCAGCAGTCTGTTTCAAGAGATGCTCATTAATGAGCACTTCCATAACAGCATGTTCAGCAAACGAGTTTTCAGGCGAGTCATAAATCGCGAGAATTTTAGTTTGAGCTGTTCCAGCTGCCATGGTTCCTGAAATTTCAAAACCAGACGATCCTGTTGTTGTTGAGCCTGCACCAGCTACGATATCAGCGCAATTACCGATATTTGTTTGGGCAGGAGTTCCAGCGGATTGAACCTTGAAAACGATATACGGATCATCATACACATAAGCGATGACGTCTGTTGCTACCGTTCCTGTTGGCCAGTATTCACTGTATATATAAGAGCCATCATTTGCAGTGTATGAACATCCTCCAAATACACCAAGAATATTTACTTCAGTGGCTGCTGCAGGTTGAAGAGTTCCATCGGCAGCTAAAATAACAGCGTCACCAGTGAAAATATTCTCTGCGAGTCCAGAAGTAATAGTGTATTTATTTGAACGAGGTGCATAACCGCTCATGTGGCGAAGTGGGACGAACCCAAAGGCTGCATCTGCATTTGCCATTTTTCGCTACTCCTTAAAAAAATTATCAGTTAATCATCAGTCATGACGGAAACATCCCGACCACGACTAGTTGTTGATTCCCTGGTCTGTTGAATTGGGATACCCCCAGATCTTGCCATCGCATCAAGTTCCCCAGGAATAGATTGATTTTGCTCTACGTTACGATTATGCATATAATCTTTCATAGATTTAAATCTTTCTTCTGGCATTTCACATAAGATCATGCCTTCAATTCCTACTGAACCTGTCCACTGTCCATGATTGATAGTTGGGTATCTCTTATCTTTCACAGTATCAGCAGGGCGAGGATTCCAGCCTGCGCGCATACGTTTGTACACGTTGTCTGGATTTTCTTTACCTTGAATCGAGGTAGCTATCCACCGTTGGACCATCCCAGTTCTGGGCTCGGGTGCGTCTAACAATGATGGTGGTTTCCATGCTGCGTCTGGCCTAGCCTCTTCAGCACGTTTGTTGGAACGAGTCTCTTCTGCACGCACATTTCTTTTTTCAGTCATGTTTAACTCCTATTTTGCCGACGAACTTCTTCGGCATATAATCTAAGGCTTTTCTCGTCTTGAATACCAAGTTCCCTTGCCATTTTCAACTGATCTTGTGACATTTTGACTCTGTTCCCCTTATAGACCCCAGATCCGCCAGCAGTTGGGGCGACAGGTGCTCTGCTTTTTAATCTAGTTTTCTTAGGTTCTTCTACTCCTGATTTTAACTCGGGAAAGATTTTTTGTAAACGATTATCAAGAGTTTCGTAATAATCTTCTGACTCTTTGTCATATCCTTCCAAATCTAACTGGGCATCTATGCTCCTAGCGAGCTGAGTTTCCCTTTCATACCCAGAGGCTTTGAACCAGGGATTTTTCTCCCACCAATCCATGGCTTTCTCTGGCGCTTGAACTTGTTGCTGAGCGTTAGTTGCAGCTGCAGAGGCTTGCTGTTGCTGGCGTTGCGTTTTTTGAAGCTCAGCAATGCGCATAGCAGCTCTCATGTCTGCTATTTGCTCAGTGAACTCAAGTTGCGCTTTTGTATCGCCTTCCTCAACAGATCGCTCAAGAGCTTGTTTGGTTTGATGATAACGTGTGTTAAAATCGTTTTCCGCCCTTTGAGAACTCCCTTGCTCTAAACGTGAAAGTCTGGCTTTTAACTGAGCAACTTGCTCTTGCTGCTCGCGTGTTTGTATCTCTGCCTGCCTCCTTTGCTCAACAAGTTTTTTAATCCTGTTTTGAACTTTTTTGCTGTATTCTTCAGCAACTTCCCCAGGAGATTCTTCTACTTCTTGAGAGGAATCAGAATCATTGCTTATTAATTCTATCTCCAAAGGCTCTTCAGCAGCACCTCCTGCTTTTTGTTTGGCTTCCTGTACTTCATTTTCTAATTCTTGCAAAATATCATCTTGTGACATGGTTGGCGTCCTCCATGGTTTGCGCCTATTCGACGTATGAAGTTATCATGGCATTGTCTGGAAGGATTGACGTTACTTCGTCATCATTCAGCAACAACATCTTAACTCCGTTAATTACGAGCTTCTGTCCAGCGTATTTGCCGTAGGTTACTCGTTTCCCGACACTTGGCCATGAGCCTTTCCAAGCCCGACCTGAGTCGCGATCTCTGTAAGCCAAATCACCCATAGACAAAATATGACCGTGGGCTATGAGATATTGCTCATTGTCCTGACTTATGGACGCAAGCAAAATTCCACCTTTGGATTTTGTTTTGGCTTCGTTTGGTTTGACTAAAACTTTCCAACCCATTGGCCTTGGATAATCCTCTGGGCTTAACTCTTTTGTTTCTTCTTCATGTTGATGAGACATGTTATTCATCCTTTTCGTCTAGTTGCTTTAAAGTTGCATCGATTAGCTCACAGGCTGTTTCCAACCCCTCAGCAAAACCGACGTTTCGAGAATACGATTGAAAATCGCTCATACGACCTTCAACCATATTATTCGCTACTGCTGTCTTCTCTTTTTTGAGATTGGCTTTGATCAGGTGAAGCAGATCCGTCACTGTCATTTTCTTTTAACCCCGATTCAGCTTTAATTGAAACACCTTTTACAAAAACACTAACAACATTTTGTTCTTCCCAAGTGATTTTTTTAGAATCCTCTTTGCTTTGCATTAAACTTTCTTCCTTTTTGCTCCGTAACTTTCTTTTCTACGAGAGGCATAGGTTTGCTTTTTGTTTTTTTCTTTTCCGTTTTTAACTCCTAAAGATTCATCTTTTTTATCTTTAGTTTTTTGTTTTTTCACTTTTGCATCTCCTTTTGACATTAATGAAGAAAAAGAACTACGATTAATCATGGTGTGATGGTGGTTTGCTGATCAATATATCGCTCAACAGCTGGCAACGCACCAGCCACCGGAGCAGCTCCGTAAACAATTTTTAAAAGATCCCCAAGAGTTCCTATTTTCTCAGGAGGAGGGGCATCATAATTCATTCTGCCAATATCATTATAAACAGGAGTGTCTGGCGGCAAATCTCTAAGATTAACCTCATCTGCGCTTCTGTTTTGTATCTCTGTTAAATATGGCTGGTCTCCACGACCTAAATTTTCAAGAGCTCTTGAAGTGTGACGACCTTCATGATTAATCACTCGTAAAGATCCGTCTGGAGCGACCTCAACCATCATTCTTGGTATTTGATTGAGACCTTGGTATTGTTTTCTTACAAAATCTTTGTATGACTCACCTCCACTGTCTTCAAAAATGTGAGTTCCTTTCGGGACTTGTTTGTTCTTGAAAAGTTCTTCGAGGTATTTTATTTTATTAAGACTTGTTGCTGCTTCTTCGTCCACCATATCAGGATCCATATCAGGATACATTCTTTTCAGCTCTTCAGGATTGTCTGAGTACAAAGGTGGATTGAGTGCTTTGTGTGTTTTGGGAGTGACCATCGCCATGTGAGATTGTTGGATACCGTCTAGAAATTCATCTTTTCTAGACTCCATAACTAGCTGTTGAATACTGACGGGATCATAAAAATTAGTGCTCCGCATAACGTCTTGTGGAGATTCTTTTAAAAGTGCATTAATCTGCTCGCCCATTTCCTCAACCTGATAGTCCAGGTCTTCGGGGTCTGGTCTAAAGTTCTTGCTAAGATCCAGATCTTCATCTAGTCTTAATTGATTTGTTTCGAAATTTTTAGTTTGTTTCGTCAGCAGTCGCTCTATGTACTCTACGACTTCTTTGCCTAATTTTCCAATAGCAGCCATTAGAACTCTTTCCTTATCCTAGCCATGATGTTGTAATCATCAGTTTCTGGTTGGTACGCTCCGCTTATATTAACTCCGCTCGGCAAATTAACAAAGGCATCATAACTATTAACCATACCACTCGGACCATAAGTCACAGACTCTGGCGCACCGAAACTTTGCAGTTGCCTCGGGAAACTTTGCTTGCCTCTGTAATAACTCCCGGAAACTCCTCCTCCGAAAGAAACCCCACTTGGCGATTTCTGGATCCTTCCATCAATGATAGCGTTTTCAAGAGGAGCAATAACTCCTCCCAGTCTACCACCACCTTGCGTTTCTTTTTGGTCAATGTAAGTCATTCCATCCTCAAGCCTGACAGGAATTCTTGTCGCTCCAGATCCACCACTTCCATCTACCTGAGGTATGAATCGTAATGAACCGAACTCGTAAGAAGGTTGCTCGTACTCTTTGTAAAATCTTTGATCAATGGCTGCTTTGCCGAATTGCTCACTAACGATTTCAGACTTAACGCCCAAAGAAATTAAAAATTCAAATAAATTTTCATTCATACTTGTCCTTACAAACCGAGAAACGCTCCTGCTTCTGTAAAGAAAATGTCTTCTTCATCAGTTGCGTGTTTTCTTTCAGGATTCCAGACGTAATCCCTAATATTTTGCTTTGACTGTTCCTTAACTGATTTTGGAATCCATGCGCTGTCATCGCGTATGAATCCCATCCACTCGGCAAGATCTCGTGCACTATCAGCCGTATCAAGAGATCCAAGTAAAGCACCCCTAGCCATAGACTTGCCGAACTCGGCAATAGTCGGTAAAAATGGTCTTCTATCGCCAGTATCCACCTGCGATAGATCCACGCCACCCAATAGGTCTCCCTGATAATTTTCAACAGATGTCTGGGATTTAGCCTTCGCACCCAAAGACAAAAGGAAATTAATAAGATCATCATTCATACATGACCTCCTGATAACTCTCTAATTAATATGTCGAGGGTTTCTTTAAAGCCCTTGTCGAGTTCTTTCGCTGCCATGGCGAATTGCCTAGGACTCAGATCCTCGGTTTTTAAGCCTCTGCGCTCCAGAAAACTCTTTGCTGCTCGGATCTCTGCGTTTGCTACTTTTTTAATCGAGGCTTTGGCCATTATAACTTGCCTAATGATGAGATTAATTAATCAATTAATTGGTATGTTAATTCTTTTAATTCTGGGTCGTCTTTTAATTCTGGGTAAATTTTCAATATTTTATTTTTTAAAAGTGGAGCTTTTACGTCATTTTTTATTAAGGCATCGACATCCAAAGATCGCAAGTCTGTATGTTCAAAAGTATCGTCCACATACCTTTGCAGACCATTAGCGATAACAGAGCTATCATCAGTAACTTCATAAAATTCGTCTAAAAATTCGTCTAAATTTTTAAATCCTGAAAGCTCAGGAATTAAATCAGACTCCCTAATGAAATCAATAAACTCACCATCACTATCAAAATTTTGTCTGATTCTATCGCCAACATAATAATTCTCTGTGCCGCCTTGGAATTTATTATTTATACCAGAGATAATTTTATCAAACTTACCTTCTGAAAATAATTTTCTTAAAGTTTTTGTCGCCAAAACAGCTCCACCCAAAGCAGCAAGTCCTCCCAATGGAGCAGCTGCTCCTTTTTTAATAAAATTTCTTTTGGAAACATCTACTTCAGCATCTGAAGGAAGTCCTCCTAGTTTTTTGTTTAAATATTTTGCAACTTTCTCGACAATTTTTAAAGCAGCCATTATTTTTTCACCTCATTAAATGCTGATGCAACAGGAAGACTCACAGGATGCTGGAAACAAGCCTCCGAGTTGCCTTGCCCTGCTTCTGTTAAAAAAGTAGTAGATGCTGGGACTTGACCCATTGGGCATTTGCAAATAGCAATATTGTTTGGACCTATTTCACAGTTAAAACTAAAACAATTACTTGCATTATAACCTTGATTAAGGCTCGAATCACATTCTTGAACAACCGTTTTCATGTTGCGCGGCAATTTGCTAAAATTACTTGCATCCTGTGGGTAATATTTTTTTGGAGCAAACAAACTCCAAACATGCTCATCGTCTGTTGGGTTGCAAGACCCTTGCATGTTGCCCATTGTGGTGTCTGCGATTGCTTTGCCGTTCAGGATTGGGCATTTGCAAACGACTTCAGGATAAGTCTGGCCATCATTTGTTTTTATTGTTTTACCTGTTGGTTGGCAAGTGGAAGCTGCACACAACGCATAGTCGCCTTCGCAGGAGGTTAACTCTGCACTAGAAGAAGAGATGTATAAAGCTGAAAAAACAAAACCAATCAGGGTAAATTTATTCAAGCCGTTTTTAATTTTTGGTTTGCCGGTAAATTCAAGTTTTTGCATTTTTCTTCACCTTTTTGTCCCCTGTGTATCCGGAAACATAAGCTGCATGTGCTTGTCGCTCTGCAAGGGCACGAGTTTTGTATACTTTCCCTCTTTCGCCCCATTTGTATCCTCCTTTAACTTTACGGACTGGCACTAATAATTACTCTCCATCTTTGGACCGCCACTCCCAAGCACCTCGTCCATAATTGAGCTCATGTCGCCACCTTTGAGCTTTATGACTTTGACTTTGATGTCGCTGTCTTCTTGCACCTCGTCTTCTGACTCTTCACCAACCCCGTACTCCGTCTGATGACAGATCAGCAAGAAATTAACAAGTTGCTCTTCAGTCATATCCAAACCTGCTGAGTCGTGAGAAAAGCCCATCTTCTCAACAAAAAGTTCTGCGTTTTGCTCCATATTGTCTACGTTCATTTCCATTTTATCTCCTTGTGGCTCTTGCTCTCATCATAGCTTCAAGCTCTGGGTTTGAAACTGCACCTTGTGGTTGTTGAGGAGTGGCTCTTGCTCTCATCATTGCGTCTAACTCAGAGTTTGAAACTGCACCTTGTGGCTGGGTGGCTCTTGCTCTCATCATTTCGTCTAGCTCTGAGTTTGAAACTTGTCCTTGAGCTTGTGGTTGGGTGGCTCTGGTTTGCATCATAGCTTCGAGCTCTGAGTTTGAAACTGCACCTTGAGCTGCTCTTAGGTTCTGCATGTAATTCTGCATAGCCCCATCACCGCCTTCCCGCAAACCAGATCTTATCTCTTCAACTTTTTGCATCAAGTACTCCATCATCATTCGCTCATCCATTGGAGTTTCTGCTTGCATTGCTGCTTGCATCTCTTCTTGGCCAAGTGCTCCTTGTGTTGCACCACTGAAAGAGGAAGAGTCGACAGGAGCTTGCAGCCTGCTAACTCTCTCTATCATCTCATCAACTGTTTCTGCCATTTTCTATCTCCTGTTGAATTTTAATCATGTTTTTCTCTCGCTCTATATTAAGATCAGCCTCAAGTTTTGCGATTTTCCCCTGAAGATCAGCCTCAAGTTTTGCTTGTTGGATCTGTATGTTTTGTGCAGCTTTGGCTTGGTCAATCTGCATGTCTGACTGAGCTTTGGCTTGGTTGGTTTGGATTTCAGCTTGAGTTTTGGCTTGAAGTGCCTGAGCTTCTAGCTCTGCCAACTGTTTTGCATACTGCAATGGGTCTTGCTGTTGTCCTTGCTGTTGTCCTTGCTGGAGTGACTGGATTATTTTCATTTGAGGTGCTTGCTGAACTACCTGTGCAGCTCGTTGGCTGATAATCATGTCTTGTGCAGGATCAATGTCTTTGAACTTAAAACTTTTATCTGTAAGGTCTGGTAAATTCGGTAGAGCAACTCCGATGCTCTCCTGCATACGGTTTCTGTAAAGCAACGCAATGTGCTCGGCTATATGTGCGACCAGAACTGGTTGAAGTGTTTTTGCTCCTGGGTTCCCTGCCAAACTAGGATCCTGTAAAAATTGCATGTGAACTGCGATGTGCGCTTCATGTTCTTGCTCAGGAAATGCTTTAATTGGTTTCCCGTACATAACTGATAAATTCTCATCAATCGGATCCAACCTTGCAGCCTCTTCTGGCTTTTTCAAAATCTCATCAATACCAGGAACTCTTATGGCTTCATACATGCGTTTGTATGCTTGGTACATATCATGCAACTGAGGTGCAGATTGAGCCATTTGGAGAATTGCTTGTGCTTGTGCGATCCTTTGTGCGGTGCTGAAAATGTTTGGGTCGCTGACTGGGACAATGTCGATCCTTTCATTAAAGTCAGCGGCATAAACTATTTCCGATGCTCCTGCGACTGCAAACTTAAAAGACTCTGGCAAGTAAAGTTCGTTCAGCTTTGCGAGCATCTTGAACTCTTGACCTTGGGAGTAGTGCAACCGTTTGTGAATTGCTGAGAAAGATTTTGAACCTTGTTCAATCAGAGCAACTGTTGAACCAACTGGGGCATTCGGGTTAACATCTCCGACATTCATGTCCGATGTGCTGGCGAATCTCCTGCCAGCATCAACGATGAAGCCAAGCAAATTAAACAAAGCACTCGAGGGTTCTTTGAATGGCAATGGCATAATTGCTTTGTTAACATCATCCACTGTTGAGTCCAAATCAACAAACTCCCCAGGACTTATGTTAATCTCACCACCACTAACTCTTCCTTTTAATTTGAAGCCACCTTGCATGTTTGAGAATGCAGCTGAGTCCAAAAGTGCTCGTAATGCTCCTGTGGCAGCTTTACCAAGCCCACCAATCAGGTGATACAGCCCGAAGCCGTAAAATCCAACTCCTGGCAGGAACTTATAGCTCACGAACCAATCCCTGCGGAGTTTTTTCTCGTCATCTTCAAACCAGTTTCTCCGGACAGAAACGACTTTCTGAGAATCATAATCAATGGTTATGACATAAGGGAATGCCACAACAGAATTATTGTCATCCTCTTTGTCATCCTCTGAAATTCCATCGATCCCTGAGAAAATATCATAAACGTGCATCTCGAGCAACGTCATGACCTCGTCTTGCTGATCGTCTTGATAAGGATTAACACCTTCAATGTCTTCAGTTACAGATCCTGACGGATCAATGTCTCCTCCTGAATACTCAGTGGCATTATACCACCCAGCCTGAACGTATTTATTAAAGTCATTGCGCGGCATCCTTATCACCTGAGTGTATCTTGGTGAGGTGTAAAGATCTTTGCTTTCAGGAGCCACAACAAAATCCTCAGCTTTAACAAACTGAGAGCACTGTCGGTCTAGGTTCGGATCCCACCAAACTTTCTTAAATGTCTGGCCAACAAGTGGCAACTGGAACAACATCTGGTCAAGCTCTGGGAAATACTCCGGCATTTGTTGAGTTATCTGATAATTCATGAACTCACGAACTCTCCGAGCTTGCTCCTCGGTTTCTTCGTTTGGCTCACCGATAATTGTAGTTTTAACAGGACCACCAGACGGGTACAGCTCAGTTATAGCTCTTGCATTAAACTGAGTTGCAGCTTCCGCAATCATTGGGTGAACAACTGTACTCAGACCACGACTAGCTCTTTCCTCTTCGGACTCTTCAAGCCCACCATCTGGGTCAAGTGTTTTAAGACCTTGTTTGTACCGATTCTCCCACTCAGCTCGTGCAGACTTGTCTGACTCGTAATAACCAGTTAGCTCTGAGGCTTTTCTATCGAGTTCGCGGGTTTCGATGATTTCTGCTAGGTTTTGATCAAATTCACTCACATCCTCTTCGGTTGAATCCAGTGCTGGATCCCCAATCAGAACTTCCCCATCTCCGAAAAGCTCAATCTGTAACTCGTCGGATGGAGCACCTTCTGCAAAAGGCACTACGTTATCTTTAATTGCTTCAGCCATACATTGTTACCCTCTTTCTGGGTGATTCATGATCGTCGTCATCATAATCTTCTGAATGAGTAACGAACCAACCTTTGCGTAGCCTTAACCATGCTTGTGTGCAAGTATCAACTATATCGTCATTTTCCGTTGCTGGAAAGGCTGCACAAATGTCAATTAAATCTTTCGCCCAATTTTTATCTGATGGATAGTAAATTCTGCCATCTTCCAGCAAAGCTGAACTGGCATGCGCACGTGCTTCTTTGTCGCGGTCTGGCATATATTCAATCACCGGAACCCCTGCCACTCTTAAATCTTGAATCAAACTTTGGCCAGAGGCTTTCTTTTCAATAAGCACCGCGTCTGGTTCGTACGAATTATACGCCTCTTGAGCAATTCTTCTCAACTCTGGATAAGTAACTCTGTCATACCACATCTCCAACACCATCACATTCATCTGTCCGTTTTTCCGGAAAACACCCCAAGTTGTGCGTGCGGAGTAGGAGCTTCTTTCTTTTATGCTGAAGGCAGTGTCCCAAGATTGTATGATGTATTCAATATCCGGAAGGGTTGTGCTCTCCCAAGGAACCCACCACTCTGCTTTCAATATCCCACCACCTTTAGGCATTGGGCGTTGTTGTAACTGACCTGCAGAAGCATAAGTCCCCAAAGACCGCTCAAGTTGCGACAAAGTTGCTTCATCAATTCGCGCTGGCCACAACAGCTCACCTTCTTTTGTTCTTGGGTCGGTGAATCCCAGGGAGGAGTGTGGCGAGGTTGGATGGCCAATCTCGTAACGAGCTGGCAAACAAAGATGATCCCAGT
>Ga0307986_10001226_pt1 | contig 18769 bp, 16 predicted proteins | sample EllFjometageno82_FD_203170 | JGI IMG/M metagenome (GOLD analysis project Ga0307986, IMG submission 203170) | Marine microbial communities from Ellis Fjord, Antarctic Ocean - #82 | ecosystem: Environmental > Aquatic > Marine > Unclassified | place: Southern Ocean | collected 2014-10-09
ACCACGTTGATAGGCTGGATGTGGAAGCGCAGTAATGCGTGTAGCTGACCAGTACTAATAGCTCAATTGGCTTGATTTATGCACTGAAAAAAATTTTATATTAAAGATTAGATAATTGGATATATAAAGACTAAGAAATGAATAGATTATTTAAAGACAAATTCGTTTCTCATTTAATTAGTTACAAATACCTTAATTTTAGTCTTATTCAAAAACTAAAAAAATCATTTTTTATCACACTTATGTGTAAAATTAAAAAATGTTAAAATTGTTTACTCGAGATAATATAAAATTATATTTTGTTAATTTAGTATTAATAACAATTTTAGTCTCCACTAGCTTTATTGTATTAAATCATAATGATTTTCATTATTATGGTTCTACTGTAATAAGTGGTCAATTATATAAAGATATATATTTTTACTATCCCCCAGGATCATTTGTTTTTAACAAAGCAATTTCACTATTATTCCCTAGTGAATATAATTATCTTTTGATGAGAATATCATCAATCTTTTTTTTTATTTTGTCAATTAATATACTTGCAAATTCTTTTCTAAAAACCAATGAGAATAAAATTTATTTTTTATTATTCACGTCTTTACTTTGTAGTTCTGGCGCTCTTGAAATTGGTAGCTACACTTTAAGCTTTTTCTTTTTTACCCTATCTTTAGGGAAGTTTTTTTTTGGTAAAAATAATAGAGATTTTTTTTTAGCAGGTTTATTTTTTGGTTTATGTCTTTCTACCAGATCAACTTATGCTTATTGTGGTTTATTTTTTTTAGTAATTATTTTAAAAGATAAGAATTGTAAAAGTTATTTTTTATATTCTACTTTAGGAGGTATTTTAGGTATTTTACCTTATGCTTTTTTTTTTCTTAAAGACTTCAACAGTGTTATTTTCTGGAACTTCGAATATCATTTACTACTCAACGAAGCTGGCAGATGGAGGGGCCTATGGGCATTTGTTAAAAGTGTAATTGCACAAATGTATTTTTCTTTTTATATAGTATTAACGCCTCTGTTGTTGCCTTATTTATACTATCTATTTAAAGATATTCATAAAAGATTTTTTGAATTCATGCTTCTCGCCACTTTAGCAGCAAGTTCATTAGCAACTTTAGTTTCAAATCCACAATATTTTGAACCTTTGTTTACAATACTATTGTTATTTATTATTAAGTATATCAAACCAAGCTATTTGAACCGATTTTTAATTATTTCGCTTATAATAATTTCTTCAGGAAGATTTTTATATAAATACAAAAATTTAGATATAAGTAAATATAGTGACAAAAATATTGGTTCTATTTTTTCAATATATAATACCAAAGAAAAAATCCAGTCAGTAATTGATAATAATTTTAAGGAAGAGTGTAATTTAGTTTTCAGAACAACTTCTCCTATATATTTACCTCATGGGTCAACACATCACTCTTTTAACTTGCAAGGTGCGTGGCTTTTTCGTTTAAAAGAATTGAAAGAAAAAGTGTTATTGCAGTCAAATAAAATTTATGACTATAATAATTACTTAAATTTTTATAAAGAAGACTTTAATGTACTTTTAGTTGGTTTCTATGGCTTAGGAGGTATGTCAGGTAATTATAAATTAGAACTTATTAAATATGCTAAAAAAGAAAACTGGAAGTTATTCGATATTACAAATTTTAAACTTTATATAAAGAATGAATGTATAAAAAAATGAAAATATAAAGCATTTAAGCTATAAACCAGCCCCGAAACTAATTCATTCCAGGGATACGTCCAAATCACAAAGTTAGTAGGCTACGTATGGAAGTGTAATAACGCATGAAACTAAGTAGCTCTAATAGCTCTATTGGCTTGATCTATGACTTGTGGGAGTTTTTGATTGGATACTTTCTAAGGGAAAAATATTAAAATTTATATTTATCGAATTTTAATTTAGTGATATATAAAATATTAAGTATTTTCTGTGTTAAAAATAATTTTTTTTTAACAAATAATTACAAACTAATAGCAGTTAGTAAAATTTATGATTAAAATTTCAGACCTGATTATCAGGATATTATCAAAACACACGTCACACATATTTGGAGGACAAGGGGGTAGTGTTCTTCATATGGTTGATAGTATTTATAAAAACAAAAAAATAAAATTTATTCCAGGTCAAAGTGAACAGGGTTCTTCATTGGCAGCGGATGCATATTACAGATCATCAGGAAAGTTAGGAGTTGTTTTGGGTACTAGTGGACCAGGTATTATAAATTTTATTCAAGGAATTGCTTGTTCATATTATGACTCTGTACCAGCACTATATTTGGCAGGAGCTCCAATTGTTTCAGATCTTAGAAAAAACATAAAAATAAGACAGATTGGCTTTCAAGAGATGGAAGTTCAGAAATTACTAAAGCCACTGACCAAAGGTATATGGCTAATAAAAAAAAAAGAAGAAGTAGAGAGCGTTTTTAATAAAGCTATATCATTATCACTTTCAGGAAGAATGGGTCCTGTTGTAATTGAAATTCCAGACGATATTCAGAGATCGTTCATAAAATTAAAAAAGATCAAGAATAATTTTGAAAAACTAAAAAAAAATAAAAATTACCAATATCCCATAGACAGTAAGATTACCCTGGCAGTTAAATTAATTAATAAATCAAGAAAACCTATTATTATTGCTGGTCATGGTATAAAATTATCAAATAGCACAAAACTCTTAGAAAAATTCGCAAAAAAAAACAATATTCCTTATCTTTACACATGGTCTTCAGCAGATCAATTTAATTTTAATTCAAGGTTAAATGCAGGAAGTTTTGGGGTAGCAGCAACAAGAGGTGGGAATTTTTCTATTCAAAACTCTGACTTAGTAATTGCCCTTGGAGCAAGGTTTAGCCCTTCATTAGTCGGGGGGAATCCAAAGCTTTTTGCCCCAGATGCAAAAAAAATAATTGTTGATATAGACGAGTATGAATTTTTAAACCATAGATTACCCAGTGTAAATTTAAAGATACATTCAGACGTTAGTTTTTTTTTAACAAAAATACTTAATAGTAAAATTATTAAAAAAGAGGAAAGCTGGACAGATAGAGTTAACTTTTTCAAAAAAAAATATCCTGTTTTTCAAAAAAGTAAAAATCTAAGTCAAAAACATCTAGATCCCTATTATTTTTTTGATACTCTTTCTCGTTTAATAAAAAAAAACTCTATATTAATACCAGATGCTAGTGCTAATTTGGTCTGGGCTATGCAAGCATTTAAGGTAATAAAAAAAGTTAAAATTTTTACAGCCTTTAATCATTCTCCAATGGGGTACTCTATAGCAGCAAGCATAGGAGCTTTTTTAGGTTCTAAAAAAAGCACTATAATTGCCACAATTGGTGATGGTTCAGTTCCAATGAACGTACAAGAATTAGAAACTATAAAAAATTACAAAATAGATGTTAAAATTTTTGTATTTAATAATAAGGGTTACTCACTTATAAAACAAACACAAGAAACTTGGCTTAAAGGAAAGTACTCTGGGGTTGATAAATCCAGTGGACTAAGTTTGCCAGATAATTTGATGGTTGCTAAAGCTTATGGTATAAAAACTATGTCAATTAAGAACAATCAAAACTTAGAAAAAAATATTTCTAAAGCTCTAAAAATTAAAGGACCAGTATTAATAGATTTGAATATAAATCCATTAAGTAGGGTTGAGCCTAAAATAGAATATGGAAAGCCTTTGCATGACATGTCCCCAGCCTTGCCAAAAAAAGAAATACTTAACAATATGAAAAACTAGGTTATTTTTAAAAGTGATAGACAATTACCTAAATTTGAAAAATAAAGTAGTTTTAATTACTGGTGGATATGGCCATCTTGGATCTGCAATAACTGAGGATTTAGTTTCTTTGAATGCAAAAGTTTATTGCTTTGGAAGAAATTACAATAAATTCAAAACTAGGTTTTCAGATTTATTAAAAAAAAAAATTTTTTTTGTAAAATGTGATGTTACTTCAGAAAAATCGATAGTTAGAGCTATTAAAATTATTCTAAAAGAAAATAAAACAATTGATGTTTTAATTAATAATGCAATAGACTCAAAATTGAGAGGCTTTTCTACTAACATTTCTCTAAAAAATTGGAATTTAAGTTTTAAAAATGTAATTCAAGGATACTTTTTAATGTGCAAACACTGTGGTGAAGTAATGAAAAAACAAAAAAGGGGAAAAATTATTAATATTTCTTCATTATGGGGAACACACGCTCCTATAAAAAAAATGCACCTTGACTTAAAAAATGAACCACCGATTAGCATGGTGGCAGCAAAAGGAGCCACAAACCAGCTAACTAGATATTTAGCTTCTGCTTTAGCGGAATTTAACATTAATGTTAATTTAGTTACACCTGGTTGGTTTCCAAAGAGAAAACCAGGTGACACAGAAAGAAAAGATTTTATTAAAGAAATTACTTCAAGAGTTCCCATGAATAGGATAGGTAAACCAGATGAAATTGCTGGCATAGTTGTATTTTTGGCTTCAGAAAAATCATCATATATCACAGGTCAAGATTTTGTTGTAGATGGTGGTTATAACATTTGGTAAAAATTAAGATCACTAATTAATTGGTAATTTTATGATCAAATTTTATCTTAGTTTAATCTTAAGACCATTGCCACCAACAGAGTTGATTGGTGATATTTTGGAAAATAGGTTTTCACTATTAAGAAGATTGAAGTTATTTTTTTCAATTGATGTAAAAAAAAACACTAAAATAAAAATCCTTCACCTAATAAAACATATTTTAATAAATATAATGATTGTCATTTATTATCCTATAATTTTATTATTTTACTTATTGAAAATAAGATTTTTACATATCTGTTTATGGCAGGTTGGAGGTATAATTCATCATTTAGATTTTGTGGTAAAAGAAAATAAATTAAAACATAATTTTAAATTAATTTTATTTGCACCAAAAACTCTTTCAATTAACAATTACATTCCACATATTTATAAAAAAGAAGTAAAAGTAATCACTAATATTTTTGTTTATCTAATTTCCTTACCATTAATACATTCGAGATTGATAAGTATTGATGCGTGGGACTCCGAAAATGTTAATGCTAATTCGAACTGTCATCAAATTCATAGAGAATATTTTAAAAAATATAAAACTTATATTTGTGATTTAAATGAATTAGATGACCGTATATATAAAGATTTTATTAATAAGCATAATATTAATAAAAAGATTATTTCTTTACATGTGAGAGATGATGGCTTTTATGGTTTTAAATCATATAGAAGCTGTGAAATTGATACCTATAAAAAAACTATAAGTAATTTGCTAAAAAAAAATTTTATTGTTATTAGATTTGTAAATGAAAGTTCAAAAGAACTTAATTTTGATAATAAAAATTATTTAGAATTGACAACACGTAATGAAGATGAAAAAATCTTACAATACTTAATAATAAAAAATAGTTTTTTATGTATAAGCACATTGGGTGGTCCAATGAGTTTTAATTTTATTACTAATACACCATTTTTAATAACAAATTTAATTCCTCTGAGCATTTCTGGTGCAACAAAAAATAAAGATCAGTATATTTTAAAAAAATATTATTCAAATAATGAAAAAAGATTTTTAAATTTAAAGGAGGTATTTGAAAAAAAATTATACCTATACCCAAATTTGTGTAAAAAGTTTAATATACAAATTATTGATAATACTGAAGAAGAAATATTTTTAGCGACAAATGAAATTATTAATGAAATTTTTAACAACAATTTTCTTCCCAACCAATATCAACTAGATTTTTTGAAGGACTTAAAAGATAGGCATTCTATTTGTTTTTCAGATGCAAATGTTTCAAAAACATTTAAATTATAACAAATGAAAAAAGCCATATTTTTTGATAGAGATGGAGTGCTTAATAAAGCAATTATCATTAACTCTAAACCATATAGTCCTAGAAACTTGAAAGAATTTAAAATTAATTTATTTCTTAAAAAATATATTAATTTTTTTAAAAAAAAAAATTTTATAATAATTGTTATTACAAATCAGCCAGATGTCGGCTCGGGAAAAGTTCCAAAAAACCTGATCTTAAATTTTCACAAAATATTAAAAAAAAAATTATTAATTGACGATATATTCACTTGTTATGATCAGAGCAATAAATCATTTTTAAAAAAACCAAACCCTGGAATGTTATTTATGGCTCAAAAAAAATATAAAATTGATATGTCAAATTCTTATTTTATTGGTGATAGATGGAAAGATATGAAAGCAAGTTATACCGCAGGTGTAAAGGGTTTATTCGTTGATTTTAAATATAATGAAAAGCCTGCAACGAAGTATCATAAAAAATTTAACTCATTATATAAAGCGGTGATCTTTTTAAAAAAAAAAATTCAGCAAAATATATAAAATCAAATCTTTTTTTGTAAAATTACTTGTCTATTGAAATAAATTATTTTTAAACAAAAATTATATTTTATATAACATTGCATAATTGCATTCATAGGATTTCTTTGTACGTCATCATAAAATGACCATACAAAGTCATCAAAAATAATATATCCATTATTTTGTAAACATTCTAGAGCGTTAATAAAATCCTTTTTAACATCCTCATACTCATGTGATCCATCTATATAAATTAAATTAAATTTAGAATTATTATCTTTAAAAAAGCTGTCCGAATCTAGTTTTGAATATGAGATATTTTTTTTCTTTATTAAATTTAAATTACTCTTAAAGTTTTCAAAAACAGTTTGAAAATTAATTGCCAAATGTTCATCGCTACCTTCAAAAGTATCAACACCGTGCGCACTTTTACAATTATCTAATTCACTTATATATAATAAAGATCTACCCTCAAAACTCCCTATTTCAAGATAGTTAATATTCCCGATGTCTTTGATAAAAATATCCCAAATAGGAATATTTTGTGAAAACCAATCTGAATATGTAAATTGATATTTTCTATTAAAAAAATTTTTTTTTTCAGTTAGTAGATCTAAATTATAGTTTAATTTAGTTATTATTTGAGATTTTATTATTTTAGGAAGCAATAAAAATGAATATTTATAAAATTTTAGAATTTGTAATTTTCTAAATAAATTATATGAATTTTTAATAATCGATAAAATATTATATACGTAACTGTCTTTTTTTATAAATTTAAGAAGAATCGATTTTATAGTCATTAGTTTTTCATGGGTTAACTCTTCTCATGGTAAATATGTCAGATTTATTATAACTAGAAATTTTATTCTGAAATTTTTTCGTATGCCATTCATCAAAGCTTGCACTAATAGTTTTACCAGTTAGATTTTTTGATTTACTTGAAATTAAAAATTCTACACATTTTACCGGTACTTCGATTGGAACGGAATTTTTTTTTAATTTTTTTTTAGTAAATGCTAGAAATTTTTTTCCAGCCTTTTTAGATCCTGCAGATATAGTGGCCTTGTGCAAAGGGGTGGCTACAAAACCTGGAGCTATACAATTAACTAAAATTTTATCTTTTTTAACTTCAGATGCAAGTGTTTCGCTAAATCGCACTAAGGCTGCTTTTGAAGTTGCGTAAGCGCTATAATTTGGGAATGAGTTAAAAGCACCCCCACCTGAAAAATTAATAATTTTTTTTACTTTAGAGACTTTTAAAAGGGGTATAAAATATTTACATATCAAATATGTTCCAAAAAAATTAACTTCTATTGCTTTTTTCCATCTTTTAAAATTAGAATTTTCAATTTTTTCTATCTCACCATATATGCCAGCTGCATTGATTATTATATCAATACTCTTAAAATTTTTTTTTGAAAAATCAAAAAGCTTTTTTACATTACTTTCTTTTGAAACATCGCACTTAAAAATTTTAATTTCTTTAAATTCTTTTTTTATTTGCACTAGTTTCTTTTTTGATCTTGCACAAGTCAAAATATTAAAATTTTGATCTGCAAGTTTTCTTATAATCTCTAAACCTATACCTGATGTTCCACCAGTAATAAGAAGATTTTTTATTTTTTTAGATTTTATTGACATTGTTTTAAAAGTGCTTATTCATTATTGAAAGTATTTCTTTTTTTTTAATTGGAATATTCCCCTCCCTTTCACTTGCGACAGTAGCTGCAAAATTTCCAATTATACTGCTAATTGTTATATTTTTTGTAATTGCATAAAAATAAGATGTTGCAGCAAGATATGCATCTCCAGCACCAATAGTGTCAACTTTATTAGTTACAAAGCTATCTATGGGAAAAAAATCTCTTGGCTTTACTCCGGTATCATGAAACACCATAGAACCTTTATCTCCCAATTTTAACACTACATTTTTAGATTTTGACAATTTAAGGATATTTGTCCCAATGTATCTAACACCACTATCTTGGTCAGCTAGAGAAAATCTTGCCTCAGCTTCATTTGGGAATACTATATCAAATTTTTGAAAATCTAATATGTTACCCCATCTACTGCTCACTTGACTATCTGCAACTTTAATCACTTTTTTCTCAATTGCTTTTGAAAATATATTAGCAGTATTGGAGTTGAACAGCCCGTGGCGAAAATCATTAAAAACTACCAAGTCAGTTTTAACCGTTTTTATTAGTTTTTTTATTTTTTCAATATATAGATCGTCAATAATTGAATTATCAAGATAATCTACTTGTAATAATTTATAATTATCACTCCAAAATCTCTCTTTGAGCGTTGTTGGTTTGTTTTGATGTGTAATTAAATTTAATTTAATTCCAAATTTTTTTAAGTCATTTTCGGCAAATTTTCTTAATTTATCTTTTCCAACAAGTGTTGTGAGAGTTACATCAGCTCCCAAACTTTTAAAATGTTTTGCTACAATGCCAGCTCCACCTATATATAAATTTGTTTTCATTGGTCTTACGCTAAATGTAGGGGTCTTTGTTGACTGGCCAATTAAATTACAGAAATTATACTTATCAATTATTAAATCACCTATTATGTGAACTTTTAGACTATTTTTTTTTTCAATTAATTTTTTAATTGAATTAATTGATAACTTTTCGTTTCTGAGAAGTGAAATTATCTTTTCAACTTTAAGATCAGGTTTATTTTCTTCTTGAAGTTTTGTTGATGAATATATTATGTCTCCTGGACTAAATATTATTTTGCCGCCGTATTTTTCTACTATTTTTTTCTCTTCTAATGTTTTTGGGTTAATATTTTTTTTCCCACTATAATCATATCCTTTGATAAAAAAATTCGGCTTAATTTTTTTTATTGCGTTAATGGGAGTATGATTGTAATCAATAAACACATAATCTACAAATTCCAATGCTGCTAGATTTTCAGCCCTAAGATTCTCTGGAATATATGTTCCATCTTTTTTCTTAATTACATGTTTATCGGAAGTTATTGATACAATTAATATATCTGCTTCATTTTTAGCATAAATTAAATGCCTTATATGCCCAGGATGAACCAAATCAAAAGTACCATGACACATAGCAGTTTTTTTTTTATTTTTTAATGATTTTGAAATTTCAGATATTTCAATGAATTTTTTTATTTTATTTAAAAAATTATATTTATTTTTAATCATTATTTAGTATTAAGTTTTAATTTCTTCATTTGTTTAAGATTATAACAGTTCGTTTTATCTTTAATAATTTTTTTATTATATTGATAGATTATATCATCAACTGCATCTTCAATTTTGTAAAGTGGTTTAAAGCCTAGTCTAATAATTTTATCTGAATTTTGTCTATAAGATCTTGGATCGTTTGATTTTAAGTATTTAATTTTTGCTTTTGTTTTGTTTTGAATTATTTTTGCAACATCTTTAATCTTAAAAATTTCAAATGCAGCATTATAAATTCCTTCAGGAATATTTTTTTTGCTAAGAAAAAAATCATAAATTCTTACTAAATCCATTATGTGAATATTTGGTCTTGTTTGGTTTCCTCCAAATACAGTTATTATTTTGTTTTTTATAGCATTTAAAGTTAGTATATTAACACTTATATCCCATCGCATTCTGGGAGATACACCACAAACAGTAGCTGGCCTAATACAGTAAATTTTCATTTTAGTTTTATAGGAAAACAAAATCTTCTCAAAAATCATTTTAGATTTATTATATTCTGAAATTGGAACTAAGGGTAAATCTTCAGTTACCTTTTTTTTTTTATTAATCCCATATACGCTGCCAGAGCTAGCATAAATAAATCTTTTAATTTTATTTTTAATACATTTTTCTAAAAGCCTCTGACTTTTTATCACATTCACATCCCAAGTGAGTGATGGATTCATTGTTCCCGAAGGATCATTTGCAATATTTGCAAGATGAATTACGGTATCTATATTCTTAAAATCTGAATTTTTTAGTTCACTAAAATCTTTCTTTTTAGTCACCAAATTTCTTTTTTTTTTTAAATAATTTCCAAACCACATTAAATCTATGGATGTCACATGATAGTTTTTATTAAGTAAGTGTTCACTTAAAACAGTGCCAACATAACCACATCCACCAGTAATTAGAATTTTTTTCATGCTATTTTTTTTAGACATTTTAAAGTTTCAAAACCCTCATCATTAATTTTTTTACTGAATTTTCCTGATATAATATTTTCTAATAAAAATTTCATCTCATTTTTAAAAGAATATTCTCTATTATATTTCCAAGTTTTTATATTTGGAACTCCAGAGGGATATTTTCTTCTTCCAAGTGAAATAATTTGTTCACCCCATTTAGGAAGGCCATCAACTTTTATATATCCTTTACTACCGACCAATTCTAATTCAAATGTATTTTTCCATGAGCAAAATCCAAACTGCATTTGAATAGCAGTTCTACCAAGTTTCATTAAAATGAATCCATTGTCATCTTTTGTTTTATTCTCGTATTCATTTTTTTGAATAACCTTTAAATAATTTGAAAAAGTATTTGTTTTTAATAGCCACTGCAAAAGATTTATACTATGACAGCCCATGTCAAGAAGACTACCAATTTCATTATTGTTAGTTTTAGAAGTTCCATTAGAATAATTAATTTTGACATAATATAGTTTCCCAATTAATTTTTTATCAAGTAAGCTTTTAGTTTTGTTTAAACCTTTATCAAACCTTAAGTTATAACCTGTTTTTAAGGTTATTTTATTTTGAAAACAGAAAGTTCTTAATTTCTTAAAATACGTTATATTTGTAGAAACTGGTTTTTCAATCAATAAGCATTTAGTATTTTTTAATATGGAAAAAGGTATTTTTTTAACTTCATTTGTCTGTATGGATATAATTATTAGATCTGTTTTAATTTTTTTAATTTTCTCCCATGATTTATAATGATTTTTTAAGTGGTTCTCTTTAATTTTTTTATCCACTACATACAAAGTATTGGTTTTATAATTTTTTAGAGAAACAATAGTCTTTAATCTTTTGATGGCCATATTACCATACCCTATATATCCAATAGATAATTCCTTTGAGACTTTGGACATTGTCAAAATCTATAGCTTAAATTTTGATTTTTTGGCATCAGTATTGAATTGTACAACGGTTTCTCTGGAATATTCTTCAAGATTTTTCTTATAATATTCTAATTTTGAAATTAGATCGGCACCTAATGTAATAATATGACAGTTACTTCTTTCTGCTTGATGCAAGTTAAATATTTCTCTTGAGCTTGCCCATAAGATACTGATATTTTTTTTATTCTTAATGCTCGAATAAATTTTATTTATTATATCTTCAGGATCAACACCTGTATCAGCAATTCTTCCAGCAAAAACTGATAATATAATCTTTGAATCTGGATTAAAATTAGTAATTAATTTTTTTACTTGCTTAACTGAAAATATTGCTGTGACATTAATATTTATACCACGAGCTGACAGATCTTTAATTAAATTTGTAGTATTAATATTTTTTGAATTAATGATAGGTATTTTAACAAAAACATTCTTTCCCCAGCTAGCAATTTCTAATGCTTGAGATTTCATTACAGTTAATTTGTCAGAAAAGACCTCAAAGGAAATTGGTTTTTTTTTTACCCTTTTTAATAAAGATTTACAGAAATCTTTGTAATTTTTAACACCTGATTTTCTCATAAGGGATGGATTTGTTGTAAAACCACTGATAATTTTTTTATTATTGAGTTTTAATATTGAGTTCATATCAGCACCATCTGCGTAAATTTTTGTTTTAAATTTATTTTTCATATTTGTTCCTTGTTACCATTTTGTTTTATTTGTCATTAATTTAGGGTGAGATACAATACAATGCCATATAACAGCCTGAAAGGCCTCTGAGTATGGGGTTATAAGTTTATTATCTATGTTAGGTATGAGTATTTTTTCATCTGAATGTTTATAAGCATATCCATCTTTTTTTCCAATTATAGAAAGCGTTTTAGATTTAGTTGTTTTTGCAAATTTAATTGCTTCTACAATATTCATACTAACTTTCCTTTTTTCGTTACCACCACCCACAGACAAAATAAATAATGCATCTTTTTTGTTTAAATTGCTGACTTTAAGCCACCCTACAAATGTGCTATCTAGTCCTTCATCGTTAGCTCTAGCTGTATATTCCGATATGTTGTCAGCAGGAGAATAACATTCAATATTACAAAGTTTACGAAAATCATTCACTGCATGAGAGCAGTTTGCAGCACTACCACCAACACCTAAAAAAAAAACTCTGCCATTTTTCTTTCTAATATTTACTAATGATTGTGCAATACTTTCTATATCTAACTTATTTATTAGAGATGATATTTTTGAGACGCCCTGAAAGTAATTTTCAATAAATTGATCTTTATTTTTTTTCATAACCAATATTAACCTTTTAGTTTATATTTACAATCAATTAGATTTATCCACCGGTATATCGAATATATTTTGACAGTTACTCATTTTATGAAAGAAACTATTTTCTTCCCTATTGATATTTATTAAAAACTTTTTATTATTTTTATTTAAATGATTAATAAGTTTATTTTTATTTTTATTATCTAAATAATTAAAAATATAAATAGAATTTTTTTGTAATGATCTTTTTAAATCAATAGAAGTTTTTAATAATTTATTATTAGTTAAGTCAAATTTATAATCAAATATTTCAATATCATATTTTTTTTTATTTATAAATAATTCACTATAAATTGAATTAACCATCGAAAAAGAGTTTTGTTTATACGATCCTCCAAGTATAAGAATTTTAATATTATCTTTATTTTTAAATTTTTTATTTATTATAGAGTTCAAAATATTTTTTCTTTTAATATTAAGAAGTTCAAAATTTGCAAAAATTTTTTTAATTAATGGATTAGGTGAAAATTTTTTAAGATAGTAAATATCCCTCTCAAGATGACCTCCAGAAAAACCAAGTGAAGGCATAATGTAAGAATTTTTTCCAATTCTATCATCATTTCTGAGTGGATTGATAATTTTTGAAAAACTAAAACCAAATTTCTTGCAAAAGAAATCCAGTGAATTTGCAAATGAAACAGAGAAAGCCAAATAAAGATTAATTGACATTTTAATAGTTTCAGCTTCTGTGTGTGAAAAAAAAAATTTTTCACATCTAAATTTTTTAAAAAACTCTTTAAGAAAATAAATATTTTTCTTATCTGTGCCAAAAATTAACTGCTTAGGTTTTAGAAATTTGTCAATTGCCTCACCCATTTTGAGGGTATCAACCATATAGATAATTTGAATTTTTTTAAAAATAATAACTTTATTTTTTTTAATAAATTCTTTTATAAATCCAGGATTGACCTGACTTAAAAAAATTATTTTTGTATTTTTTTCACACAACTTTATTAATTCTTTTAACTCTTTATTTATTTTGTTTAAAATTGGCTTACCATGGGTATTAAGCGGTGTATCTATAGTGAAAAAAATAACATTATGCTCTTTGATTAAATTTTTATTTTTTAAAATATGAATTTTGTATTTTTTATCTTTATTAAGTTCTTTTAAATCTGGTTCCTCATTTGTAAAAAGATTATTTTGAAATTTTTTTAGTAAAAATTTATTGCTATCAAAAACTGAACATGGACCAATCTTTTGAGACCATGAGAGTGAAAAAACCTGTCCAATATGTGATAATCCATAAAATAAAGGCGTTAGTGACATTATGAGTAGATTAGTTTTTAATTTAATTTTTTTACAGTTAATTATTCAATAATATAAAGGAATGTATTTTAAATGTATATTAGTGAATTATCTTTATGAAGCTTAACTATTTAGAAAAAGACAATAAAAGCTATTGTCATTTTATTTATTTAAGATAGATACCTGTTGTGAAAAATTTTTATACAAGCCAATATAAAAAAGATATAAAAAAAAAGATTAGTCACAATTATCTACCTGATCAGTTTAAAGATTCTGAACAAATTTTAAAAAAAATTAAAATACTAATAAAAAACTGTGATTTTACCCTGGGTAAAGATGTTACTCTCCTAGAAGAGAACTTTAAAAAACTTACTAAAACTAAGTATGCATTTGGTGTTGGAAGTGGAACTGATGCAATGTTTTTGAGTTTAAGGGCCTTAGATTTAAATAAAGGTGATGAAGTTATCACCACCTCTTTTACATTTTATGCAACAGTTGGTGCGATAGTTACTGCTGGTGGAAGACCAGTTTTTGTAGATATTGGGGATGATCTTAATATAGATCCAAATCTAATAGAAAAAAAAATTACCAAAAAAACTAAAGCAATTTTATTAGTTCATTGGGCAGGAAAAGTTTGTGATATGGACAAGATTTTAAAAATAAGTAAGAAGTATAAAATTCCGATAATAGAAGATGCCTGTCATGCTATTGGTGCAAATTACAAAAGTAAACCGGCAGGTTCATTTGGTTTATCAGGTTGTTTTTCATTTCATCCACTAAAAAACCTAAATGCATGGGGTGATGGAGGAGTAATATGCACAAACAATAAATCTTTTGCAGAAAAGATATATCTTTTAAGAAATCATGGCTTGGTTAGCAGAAATGTATGTAAACTTTTTGGATATAACTCTAGATTAGACTCGATTCAAGCAATTGTTGCAAATTTTATTATTAAGAACAGGTTAAATAATATAACTAAAAAAAGAATTTTAAATTCAAAATTTTTAGATAATGAGTTAAATAAAATAAAAGAAATTGAATTACCAATTAGGAGTAAAGCTCCATCAAAAGAGGTATTTCATCTTTATCATGTTTTTTGCAAGAAACAAAAACAACTTGTTGCCTATTTAAATAAGAAAGGAATTGATGCAAAAATACATTACCCAATTCCTGTACATAAACAGCCAGCAGCAAAAAATTTTGTACATAAAAATATGGGTTTAGTAAATACAGATAAGCAGGTAAGGCGAATAATTTCATTACCAGTTCATGAATATATAAAAAATAAAGATCTAATATTCATAGTTGATGCAATAAAAAATTTTTATAATTATGAACGTAAAATTCGTAAATCTTAAAAGACAATATCAACAAGATAAGAGTGAGATATTAAAATCTATTGATAATGTATCTAAAAAAGGTGATTTTATACTAGGCAACACTCTAGAAAAGTTTGAACAAAGGTTTTCATCTTTTTGTGACACTAAATACTCCATAGGTTTAAATTCAGGTTCTGATGCTTTATTTTTATATTTGAAATCTTTAAATTTAAATAAAGAGGATGAAATTATTATACCAAGTTTATCATTTGTTGCTACCGCATGGGCAGCTGGAAATTCTGGAGCAAAATTAGTTTATTGTGATGTTGGAGAAGATATGAATATTGATCCAATTAAATTAGAAAATTGCATAACTAAAAAAACAAAAGTCATCATTCCTGTTCACCTTACAGGTAGAGTATGTGATATGAAAAAAATTAAACATATATGTGATAAATACAAAATTATTTTACTTGAGGATTCTGCGCAAGCCTTTGGTGCAAAATATTATAAAAAAATGGCAGGTAGTTTTGGTGATGTAGCAGCCTTTAGTCTTCATCCACTAAAAATTTTAAATGTAATTGGAGATGGAGGAATATTAACTACTAATAAAAAAAAAATAGCCAATAAGATAAAATTGTTAAGAAACCATGGCTTAAAAAACCAGGATAGTATTTTGTGGGGTTATAATTCTAGATTAGATAATATTCAAGCAGCGGTTGGAAATGTAAAACTTAATAAAATAAAAAAAAGAATTAAGTTAAACCAGAAATTTGCCAGCATTTACAACTCTGAACTTTCAAACTATTTAATAACACCCAAGGTGTACGAATATGAAGAACCAGTATTTCATAGATATATAGTCCATATAGATAAAAATTACCGTACAAAATTTAAAAATTTTCTTTTAAAGAATAAAATTGAAACAAGAATTAATTATGGAATTCCATTACATCTGCAAAAATCTTCTGGTTATTTAGAATATAAAAAAGGTTCTTTGCCAGTTTCTGAAAAACTATCCAAAACTATGCTCAGTCTTCCCTTATATCCAGAATTAAATATAAATGAGATAGAGTTTATTGTAAAAAAAATTAAGAGTTACTTTAAATAAAAAATTAAATATTAGTTAATATTATATTTTATTAAGTAGGAAGATTGTAAGCCTTTAATTATGAATAGATTAAGAGTATTTTTAAATGATTTAACATTTAATAAAAATTTTTTTTTCCTATTTATTCTTTTATTTTTTTTTCTCGTTTATTTGCAAAGTTTTGAAACAATTGCGATTTCTTATTTTTATACTGATCATCGATTAATTGAATATCTGCATAATATTAATTTAAATAAAAATTTATTTGAAGTTTTAGTTAATACAAAAACTATAAATGGCGTTCCTTTTACACCTCATAATCCATCTTTAAATTTGTTAAGTTTTCTAAATTATAATTTAGAATCTTACAAAACATATCAGGCATATATTTTAACTGTCAGATTTTTAGAATTTTCAATAATAATGTTGTATGTCTGGTTATTCAGCAAGAGTTTTAAGCCAAATCTTATCTATATTCTTATATTCATTATGGCCCAAACTACTTTTAGTGTTTTTGACCATCATTCTTATATTGTTTTTCCTATTTTTATTTTTCAGTTTTTTTTAATATTGGGATTGATTTTTAGAAAAAATATATATTTGTTTATTTTTTTTAATTTTTTAGGAACATTTTGGTCATTTTTTATAAATCCGATGTATTTTTTTATAGTCTGTGTTGGGCCATTAATGTTTTTTTATATTTATTTTTTTTTAAAAAAAGAATTTAAAACAATTTCTATATTATTTTTTGTAAATTTACCTTTTGCTATTTTGTATTCATTGCTAGCTATCGGAACTTCAAGATTTAATTTATCCCAATTCTTACTACCTGTAGAAGGGCACTACAATTTTTCAATACTTACAGGTAAGTTTTTTATTTTAATGTCAGTTATAACATTTTTGTTTTTTTACTTTTTAAAAAGAAAAAATTTAGAGATTTTAGTTTTTTTAATTTTTATTTTTTTATCTTTTTGGACTGGATTAATTTATAAGTATGAATTATTTAAGTGGCTACTACCAAGTCCTATGTATATTGATTATGCTTTAAAATGTATCTATCTCGCAATTTTTATGATTACTGGCGATTATTTAATTAGATCTAGATTTAAAAATTATTATTTATTATTCTTAGTATCTATATTTGTTATTAAATTTCAGGGAATTTCAACAAAATTTATGAATTTTAATTCAACAGTTGGAATAATGAAGCATTATCAATATCCAGATTTAAAAAAAAGATTTTTTTGGGAAAAAGATGAAAAAATTTTCTTATCTAATTATAAAAATAAAACAATTTTTGTAGACGTGCCAAATTATAAATCAGAATATATAAAACACATCTTACCAAAAAGTGAAAAATTTGACTCAAGGGCATTTCAATATATGTTTGCAACCAAAATCTACAATGAAAAATTCAAACATTCTTTAAATGATTTTGATTATCAGAAAGAATTGATCACAGTGAATCTTGGACATTCTTTATTGATGGATAATTCGACTTATTTTGCAAATATGGAAAATTTAAATAAGCAATATCCAAAAGAACATGTTCCATATTTAAACTACAGCTCTCCAATTGTGAAATATATATACAAACCAGACTATATTTTTTCAGACATGATAATAAAAAACCATGAAATTGAAAAAACTTATGACTTTAAGGACTATAAATTTTACTTGTATAAAAATAGTAATTCAGAAAAAAATTATCAATCAAATAAAATTTTAAAGATAAAAAATTTTAAAAATTACTTAAAAGATGCAAAAAATTTTGATAAGAATTTATATCTATTAGAAACAGATAAATTTCCCAATAAAATGAATGTTTGTAAAATATTAAGAGATCATTCAAATTTATCTAAATTAAAGTTTAAAGTTTTAAGCAATGAAGAATGTATAGCAATTTTCCCAATTCCTTTTTCGTATAATAATAACTTTATTAAAAAGGACGGGAGTAAATGCGATACATTTAGGGCTCAATATTACTTTCATGGGTGCAAATTTAAGAATAATGACATTATTGAGTTAAAAAAAAATAATATTTTCTATTATGCTATAAATTCTTTAAAAGATTATTTTGATTTAAAAAGATTAAAAATTATATAAGTCATTATAATTAAAAGACTAATATGAAAAACTTTCTAACTAATTTATTTTATATTCTAGAAAAACTATCAAGAACTGAAAAATTAATAATTTTTTTATTAGTATTTTCTTCTTTATATATTGTTGCTTTAGAAGCTCTAACATTTTCTACAATCTATAGTATATTTTCAAGTGATTTTGATAAT
>Ga0307986_10001228_pt1 | contig 18766 bp, 28 predicted proteins | sample EllFjometageno82_FD_203170 | JGI IMG/M metagenome (GOLD analysis project Ga0307986, IMG submission 203170) | Marine microbial communities from Ellis Fjord, Antarctic Ocean - #82 | ecosystem: Environmental > Aquatic > Marine > Unclassified | place: Southern Ocean | collected 2014-10-09
GCTGTTCCAAAATTATGTCCCCTATTTTCTTTTAAATCAATAATATGACAATCAGGAAAATACCTTAACCATATTTCTGCATTTTTAATGGCTAAATCTAAGTCTTTGTAATTAGTAGCTACTATAATACCTTTATACTCTTTTAATACTTTTAAATTGTATAAAATAAGTTGTTCTAACTTTATAAGATCATTTGAGTTACCAATATAATTACTGGTACCATAATAAGATTTATTTATAACTTTTTTTAATAACATATTCAGCTAAACTTTTAGTAGTTAAATGTTGTTTTGTGTGTTCAAACACTTTGTCTAATATAATATAATATTTTTGTTTATCAAAATTATTAGCTAATTCCTTAGCTTCTAATAGTAATTTTTTAGGGAATTGAGATAAAGTATCTTTAGGGCAATCTTCTAAATCTGTAAAATAAGGCATACAGTAATTACCTAGTATTTCGTAATGCCTCATACAATCCCAACCTGCCTTTTTCATAGTAACCCCATAGTATGACTTTTGATAGTCTTTGTAGTAGGGTTGTTCTGATTTGAAAATATAGGTTTCAGGTTGACCTGGGATGCATGTAGCGTAATTTTGTGATTTATTTTTAGTAGGTTTAGATAGTTTAGGTGTTGGTATTGCGAATGTAATGGGAATTAGATTTGGGTGTTCTTCTATTAATTCACGTTTAAAATATAAGTGTTTTTTATATAGGGGATCTAAATCGGTTTCATCATTACCATCGATTAATATTATTTTATCATCAGAATAATGTTGTGAAACTAATTCATAATAGTCTTTACAACGTTGGATAGCACCATAAATAATTAAATCATAATAATTATCCTTAATTTTTTGTTCAATATTAGTTCTGTCAATATTATTTTCTCCTATAAGCCAGAAAGTAGTCATTCCACCCCAAAGATGTCTTGGGTTTATTTTATTTTCATATTCTTTATAAAGAGAGATTATTTGTGTAGAATCAACTACATCATCCCCATATAACTCTCTTAATCCATAAAACACTAAATCATTTTGGTAGTCATTTATAAACCCACCACTTGCTCTGGCAATACTATTATAATTTGTTACATATAATATTTTCATAACGTACTATAATAATTATTTTGTTTTTCTTGACGTTCAATATCTTTTGGGTGATATAGAGCAAATCCTTCTTCCATAGGTAAAGTAGCATACTGTTTAAACCCTTCTAATTTTTCATGTACTTTATTTACCCATTTTATAGTAGGATCGTTTTTATAAATTCTCCACTGGTAATCAGGCCAATTTACCCATTCTTTTTCATTTATACTCCACCTCCATTTTGCTATATGGTCTTGAGTTAGTCCTTTTACAGTATTTACCCTAGGTACTAACATAACATCTACATCTTTATTCATCTCTAATAAAAATGGAAGTGTTTCTATTAACTCTTTATTAGGATATTCATCTGCATCTATTTGAAATATATAATCCCCACTGCATGATTTTGTTAATAAATTTTTCCAATCAGCAAAATGCCCTTTAAAAGTATCTTCAACTAAAGTAATATAATCTTCTGAGCTTAGTTCATGAAGGTATCTTAGTAATTCAGATGTTGGTTTATTTTTAGATAAATCAACTAATACTACGACTTCATCTTGTCTTCTTTTATTATTTAGCAATAATGAGAGGAGTCTCTGTATTTCAAGAAATTCATCACATACTGTTATAGCATAACTTATTTTCATAACTTTAATATATAATTTTTTAATTGATCAGTTGGTTTCCAATTTAATTTTTTTAAACTGTCATCATTTTCACGAATAGTTTCTCTATAGTTACCAGATTGGTCTGGTATTGTAATGGATTCAACTTCAAATCTTTCTTTAAACCAGTTATACACTTCATTAATAGAATAATTCATACCTGTTCCTAATTCCCAGGCATCTTCATGTTTAATATCCTTAACTCCAATCTTCCATAACCCTTCTATTATGTCATCTATGTGTGTAAAATCCCTTCGTTGCTCTCCATCACCCACAATAGTAATGGGTTCACCATTTTTAACTTGACGTCTCCATTTACCTACTACAGCAGCCCAATCTCCATCTACTATTTCACCTGGACCATATACATTATAGAATCTGACTATTTCGATATCCATTCCATAGGTTTTTTTATACATCTTACATGCTTCTTCTCCCATGTGTTTACACGCGGCGTAAGGTGATTGGTATGGGTTATGCCACCTAGAAGAGGAACCAGCATATATAACTTTAGCTCCCGATAATCTAGCGAATTCACATACATCTTGAGTACCAATAGTATTAACTCTAAAGGTTTCTGTTGGGTTGTTAAATGAGGGTTGGATTCTGGATAGTGCAGCTAAATGAAATATTAAGTCAAAGTCTTTATCCATAAGGTGAATATTCTCAATATCCCCTACATGGTAATTACAACCATCAACTTCATTCTCTTTTAACCCAACTTCATAGTTATCTAATGAATGGACATTATATCCTTCATTTAGTAACTTTTTGATTAAAGCTGTACCTATAAACCCAACTCCCCCTGTAACTAGTATCTTCATATTTTATTCTGGTAATACTCCAATATACGAAAGTGCTTCTATAAATCCACGTTCTTCAAAATGTTTTATAGTGGACATATCTGCTCTATGTTTTTCTCCCTTATATTTTTCTAATTCTTCTTCAAGTACGGGTATTGCTTTAACAGCAGCCCATCTCCAATTATCTCTACCTGTCCCATCAGCAAAAACCATACCTTTATCTTTTAAATTGATAATAGTGGGCATCCATACTTTACCTGTTTCTTCTTCTTCATCCATTAATTCTTTATACAATTCAGGGAGGTTTTCAAATTGTTGGTTGAAGAAGTCGTTTCCTTTTTTGATAATACTATTACTTTGGAAACCACACCCATAACACATTTCAATATTAATATCCTTGGTTACTTCTTGTGAATAACATGCGTCTGAGCTGCATCTAGTACATTCCTTTAATGAGTCGTGTTTCATAATTTAGGTATATTTAATTCTGGGAGTTTTAACTCCATTTTTTTAGGGAATTCTGGTATATTGTCATCTAAAATTTGATTAACTAATTTTTCCATATGATTCCAACTATAATTTTGTTCAGTATAATATCTTTGTCTTTTACTATTATTTAAAAAGTCTTTGTATTTTTCAAATATGTCTTTAAACATACCACCAACATATCTAGTATCTGGCTTAAACCATTTAGCTTCTGGGACTAACCAATTATTAGCGGCTGATGGGTGAACTAATTCAAGTTCCCCAGGAATAAGTGTTGAAAATTCTTTATGTAGAAAATCAGTATGACCTGACCAACCAGAAGCTAAAACAGGTTTTCCAGAAGTTGTGAATTCTAACAATGGTCTACCAAATCCTTCTCCCTTAGTTAAACTAACCATAGCTTTTACTTTAGGGTTATTATACAACTCATTCATCTCTGAATCTGTGAATTCCCCATTTAAGACATATACATTAGGTAAGTTTTTACCATCCACTGATTTTTTGATATGTTTAATTTTATCTAAGATCTCATCTCTACTCATATAACCTGCTACACCCGTAGAAGATTTTAATATTAGTGCAGGTTGTTTTTTCTTATTTTTAAACGTTTCGTAAAATGCCTTTACTAACAAACTAACATTTTTTCTATCATGTCCAAAATCCGCCTTCATCCAATGTCCTACAAATAGGTAACAAAATGATTCTTTAATACCCGTAAAATCAAAGGTATTTAATTCGCTATTTTTTAAGGGTTTATAAATATCTAAATTTACACCTTCAAAAACAACATCTATAGGTTTTTCTAATTTAACATTCCCTATAACTTGGTTTGTTTGTCTTGATTTTTTATCAAAAGACTGTGACTCAAACATTGCTTTTGTGAACTTTGAGGAAACAAAATTTCTATCCATTCTGTTTAACCCTTCAACCCATTCGGGTTTGCATAAATCAGCTTCAATTCCTGCAGTACATCCAATATTGTACTTACCAACAGCTTGAAATTCATTTGGGATAGTTATCTGCATCCAAATGTCAGGTTTAGATTCTACTTTTAATACTTTTAAATCATTTAAAAATTCCCATTCAGGGTGTGATTCGCAAAAACCCCATGATGTAGATCCCCATCTTTGTGGTAGCAATTTTACATTATATTTATCTGATTGTACTATAGCTTTTACTATATCTCTTGAGCGTGCCCCATAACCACTATAAGTATCAAAAGGGCAGCTTATTATAAAAATTGGTTTACTCATTAATAAATTATTTTATGGTTTAAAAATTTTCCTTTATATTCATTAGCATTTACTATTTCATATTTTTCTCTTGGTTCCCAAGTATCAAATAATTCATTAACAGCACTTACAAATCTTTCAGCTTGATGTCCTGAAGTAAAACCTGCTTCATTTCCTATAGCCCATTCTCTACCTTTTAATCCTCGGGCTTTAAGTTCATCCTTATCTATAGAATATACTTCTTTTAATCTTTCAGTAACATCTTCCCACTTACATCTATCGTCAAATATATAAGGAGTTGGAGGAGAACCTTGAATTGATCTTGAAGCAGGATATACTGGAAAAGCCCACTCACCATGTTCTTTATAAGTACCTCTATGGTTTGAAGGAACATTAGCATCAGGTGTAAACCATTCTCCGTTGTTATCCACAAACCTCATTTGATCTTGCATTCCACCTGTTGTGTTGGCAATAATAGGTGTTCCTGATAGTATAGCTTCTGTTAATGTTAATCCCCACCCTTCATTAGAAGTAATTAGAATTTGAACATCTGCTATATTATATAACCAATTTAATACTTTATCATCATATTTTTGATGAGAGAATATAATTTGGTCCTCAAAATCTTCACCAAACAAAAATTCTCTTACTTTATATAAATCAGTACCATGATCAGTTACTGCTTCAGTATGTAGTACTAGATAACAGTCTTTAGCTTCTTCTTTAGGAAGGGAATATAAAAATTCTCTAAATGCTAATAGGGTATCAGGAATTTGTTTTCTTCTAATGTTTCGAGAGTTAAAGAAAGAAATAAATTTAGGGGTTTTATTTTTGAATAAACTCTTTTTAAAATCTTTAAATTCTTTAGTTGATTTTTCTTCTTGTGTTAAGGGATAGTATATATTTTCATTTTTACCATGAGGTAAATACTTAAATAGTCTATTTTTTTCTTTATCTTTTAAAACTAGCTTATTAATGTTTACAGTTTGTTTTGAAATACCTAATAAAAGATCACAAGCTTCGTAAAAAGCACTATTATACATTGGAGCTGGTAAATCATCCCAAATGTTAAGATAAATAATAGGGCATGTTTTTCTAATTTCAGCTTCCATTCTAAAGACAAAATCAAAATACCTTGGATCTGTAAATAGCATTATGGCATCTGGTTTTTCAACCCTGATAATATCCCTTAAAATTTGTTCATTACCATAACCATCTACTGGAAACAATTTAACATAAGTATCATCAATTCCGGCCATTTTATTGGTTTCACTAGATAAATCAAGTACTTTACCCTTTTCTGGGTGTTTTATAGCACCTGCTATTTGACTCCAGTTAAAATGATTTGCTGTATGAACTACAATTTCTTTAGCAACCGTAGCTACTCCAGAATGTACTCTAATATCATCACAAATTAAAAGTATTTTTTTTCGTTTATCCTTAGGGATATATTTAAATTTCTTACTCATAGTCCTTTATTTCGAGATTGATTTGATTAGTAATTTTTTTACGGAAATCTTCGTCTGTAAGATACAAAAACAAAGCACGGTCTGCAAGTTTTTGAAATGAAAATTTACGTTTTACACATTCAATTTTAAATTCCTCGAATAGGGGGGTTTGTACTTTGACACTAGTTAGTGTCTGGTTTTTTGTTGTACTCATAATCTCTATTTATTAAAACGTTATTTATTATATATACATATGTATGAACTTACGAAAAATGTTGTTTGGCTCCACACAATTCTTTATCTTCTCCATAAGGGCAAAAATTACAATTCCATTTAGAAGGAGATTTTGGATAATCTGCTTCTTTTATTTTTCCACTTGAATTAAAACACTCATTAATAAAATCATTAATAGCGTTTTTTGCTCTTGATAATTTAATTTTACCACTTGGTGGTACAAATTGTTGTACTCTATAAGCTTGATAGGGTGACATAAGCTTTTCATCATCAGGATCTAATACTTTCCTCTTAAGGATAAAAAATTCAATTTCAATCTTATCTAAAGGTATCCCATACTGTTCTGAAAAATATTGTTTATAAAGTAATAGTTGGAATTGTTTATTTTCATCTTTTTTAGCATAGTCGTTCCACCCATTAGTACTGGTTTTTATGTCAATTATTTTAAATGTCTCTGTTTCCTCATGATATGTGACAACATCAAGATATCCCATATATAATACGTTATTCAACATTTTATTTGGTGCTACTACAATAGGTATTTCACAACCCACTAAATATGTACCCTTTTTACTAAAATATCTACTACGTTTTTTCTTAAACCAATCTAATATAGCAATACCATCATCAAAAAATTCTCTCATTTCTGCTGCATCTGAGAAATGTTCTGATTTGTTTGACTTATATTGCTTTTGGTATTCACCTATATATGCTTCTTGGAAATATTCTTCCATGTTGATATCTCTATCGGCGGCCGCAAACGATTTTTCATATGCTACATCTAAATAATGTTGCATTGCTTCATGGACGGCAGTTCCAAAAACAGTATGTATAGAAGATGTAAATCGTTTAATTTTATCTTTATACTGGAGTTTCCATCTATGGGGGCATCCTCTAAATATAGACATCTGAGAATATGATATATTCTTTTGATATGCATAATTAACGGGTGAAGGTGGATTATTCCTTATTTCCTTTACTATTTTTGGGAGTTTTTTCGCCAAACTATTTTTTCCATTTATCGCGCCCAACTAAGAGCCCAATGATGCCATAATTGGCTATATCAATAAAAGTATCTTCCATACCTTCACCTTCAACAAATGATCTACCATTAACTAATAGATTTTTTAAACGTGAAATTTTATCGGTTAATCTAATGCATAACCCAGTTAGTGAGAATTGTTTATCATCGCTATTATTAACGATATCTCCGCCTAATGCTATGTTATTTAAACCATAGTCCATGTGTTTACGAGCAAACATTTCATATTGTTCCTCTTGTATATTCTGAAATTCTTCTGATAATTCAGGGTATTGTTCTTCAAAATGTAAAATTACATCTATCTCGTCTGTTTTACCATTTTTAGCATTCATAATTTCTCTATCGCTCATTTTTGTATTTATTGGAATTGATATTGTTGAATTGTTAGTTTCTGACCATTTACTTACTGAACTACCCATTTAATTGTGTCATTTGTAAAAATTCATTTTTTAGGATTTCAATTCTCCCATCAGCATCAATCAACATCCTAAGTGCTTCTTCAGCACTTTTATAAAAATCTCCGGTTGAATGGTCACCAATTCCTACTGCATTCTTCCCTAACAAATCAAGGGATAACACTGATTTTGCTCTATCTGCTTCCGCAGAAGATAATAACATTTTGTATAATAATGTATTCATTTTATAATTTTTTTAATTTCTTTTTTATCAATTCCTCTATTCGTCAATATACGACCTATTTGTTGCTTATCCAACATAGATATATATTCTTTTGATTCTTTGCTTGAACATTGAAAATTATCTTTAATATGGTTAACTAGATCCGTGTTAGGTTGTTTTACCTTAGACTTGATATATTTACTCCATTTATTATTTTTAGGAATAAATTCTCTATATATATTATAAATCATTCTTTTTTCCTGTGGTGGAAAATCTTGAACATAATTTACAACTTCTATATAATCAGGATTCATAGACAAAAATCTATGTATCATATAACTATTCCAAACTTCCCAGTCTTTGTCTGTAAAAGACTCAACTGGGGGTTTGGTAGTATTAATTGCTTTTAACCAATCAAAGATGTTTTTCATTAAAGAGTTATATCTTTATATTCTTCTCTTAATTCTGGAGGTAATCCTTCACCTACAATTTTACCAGAAGATGTACATACAAATACAGGGATTGGCATCATAGCATCTTCTTCTGTTCCTGTAACAAATCTAGATACTTTACGAATAATAAATTCTTGTCTAAATGTGTCTCCACCATCAAAGTTTTTTAATGCTGAAGTGTTTGATAAATCAATTTTGGGTTGTTGAACTGGTTGTTCCATAATTTTACTTGTTATTTATTATTTGTTGAATTAATGACATTATATTTATTTCCTTGTCAATACGGAAGTTTGATTTGTATTGGTGTTCGTTTATTAAAATAGTTGCTGTACCTTCTTTACCAGGTAGATATTCATTTGCTTTCTCATATAAAGATTTGAACAATTCATCAAAATCATCTACATTGGCGTCAGCTATTATTTGACGAACCGTTTTAAAATTAGCTTTATTAGATAATTCATTAATAACCTTATCAATATAATTTGATGATACTAGTATGGATTGATCTAATTTTAAATCATTATCTATAGTAGATAACTGTATAGTATTAATACATTTACGTAAATCGGGGTAATATTGATTAATTAAAGGAACTAAGTCCTGCATTTCATATCTAATCTTTTCTTGATCTAAAACCCAAGCTAAATGTCTAGCTACGTCTTTTTTAGTAGGAGGTACAATTTTTAAAACATGACATCTTGATTGTAAAGGATCAATAATACGCTCTACAAAATTACACGTCATTATAAACCTAGTAGTGCGCGAAAATGTTTCAATGATATTACGGAGTGAAGCTTGAGCTTGAATAGTAAGAAAATCAGCCTCATCCAATATGACAACTTTAAGTGGCTTAAACGAAGCCACCATAGCAAATCCTTGTACCTTATCTCTAATAGTCTCAATACCACGTTCATCTGAGGCATTAATGTAAAGGTGGTCACAATCAAGGTTTTTGATGATGATTTTTGCAAGGGTTGTTTTTCCCGTTCCTGCGGGTCCATAGAATATTAAATTTTGAATATCATTTTGATCTAAATACTTAGCAATAGATTTTTTAATATTCTCGTTTCCGACATAGTTCTCTAACTTACTTGGTCTGTATTTTTCTACTAATAAACTATTCTCCGAATTCCCCATAAATTGAGTATTTTTTTGGTTGTTCTATTGTAACATTTATTTCTTCTGTGCTAATAGCGTATAATTCACCTTTTAAAGGAGCTAATCTATACTCACCTCTGAATCCAGTTTTTACCATATAAGCTTCTAACGTGTCTGTTAGGGATTTATGTAATGGACCATCAGGTTCATTTGCAACTAATCTCCATTTATCACCTGGTGGTACTCGTCTAGCTATTAGAATGATAGTTTCTTCGATTTCTGTTCTTTGTTTTGGTTCCATGTGTATAATATACGAAATATTTATGCGGTATCCTAATTAGTATCCATATTTAGAATGAAGTTCTCTATGGTCCTCTTTTGTTAATGGTTCAGTGTTAGTATAATGAAAATTTTGGTTTATGTTTAGAGGTTCTTTGTGATGTATTTGCCAATGTTCCCCAAAGTTACTCCAATCCATTTCACCATACCATTGCTTTTCTAAATATAACTGCCATTCACTTAATTCACACCCTAATTCCTCTTTATATGTTTTACCTCTTGTGTATAGACCAAGTCTTTTGTTTAGATTTAATCTTACTGTAATAATTGACCTAAGTCTATTTTTGGGAAGTAAATTACGTTCTTTATCCCATAGGTAAGAACATTTTTTACATTTGTTTGTTAACCCAGATTTACGTGATGAATCTTTGTGGAAGTCAGTTAAAAGTTGTTCCTTTTTACATGTAGTACATTTTTTCATTTTATTATACATATGTAAAAAATGGGGGAGATAAACAAACCCCCCCCAATTAAGTTATTTAGATTCTGCTACAGATGCTTTTTTGTAATCTGTAATTAGGTTCTTAATTTTCATTGCTGCTTTACGAGCACGTTGTTGAGATGCTTTTGTTGTCCCTACGTGTTCTGCTGATAAGGTGTTGAAGTTTACTTCAATTTCCTCGAATAATTCTTGTTTTGTCATTTTTATTTATTTATTTATTTATTATTAATTAATATCCCATCATTGATGGGTCTACTTGTTGTTGAGGAGTATCCTCTGATGGTTCGTTTACCACCGTACATTCTGTTAATAAAACAGTACCTGCTACTGAAGCGGCATTTTGTAATGCTGCTCTAGCCACTTTAGTTGGATCAATAATACCTGCTTCTTTCATATCAACTATTTCTTCAGTCTTAATGTTGTAACCATTCCAGGTTTTACCCTCTGTAACTAGTTGTGCAGATAATATTTCTGCTTGGGTATTGTCATAACCGGCATTAACTAAGATTTGATTAAATGGTTTTCTACATGCCTTCTTTACAATACTTGCTCCAGTAGAAGATGATTTTATATCTTTAGAGGCGTATAGTAAAGCCATTCCACCACCAGGAACAATCCCTTCTTCGATAGCAGCTTTAGTTGCATGTAACGCATCATCAACTCTATCTTTCTTTTCTTTCATTTCAGTTTCAGTGTTACCACCTACATGAATAACAGCTACTCCTCCAACGAATTTCGCAAGTCTTTCTTGGAGTTTTTCGACTTCAAATGGGGAGTCTGCTTTGTCAATTTGTTGTTGTAATTCTTCAATACGTGTTTCAATTGCTTCAACTGTTCCTTTTCCATCTACTAAAGTAGTTTTTTCTTTATCTATAGTTGCGGTTCTAGCTTCTCCAAACCAATCCCAACTAAACTTATCCATTTTCATTCCTTTTTGCTTGTCAAAAACCACACCACCTGTTGTAACTGCAATATCTTCTAAGACTAATTTACGTCTATCACCAAAATCAGGAGCTTTAACAGCACATACCTTCATGGTACCTCTCATTTTATTAACAATAAGAGTTGCTAATGCTTCTTGGTCTATATCTTCAGCAATAATTAGTAATGATTTTGCTTGTGATGATACACTTTCAAGTATAGGTAATAATTCTTTTACTTGTGTAATTTTTGTATCTGCAATTAAAATAAGTGGATTATCTAGGGTTGCGGTCATAGTGTTATTATTAGTAACAAAATATGGAGATTTATAACCTCTATCAAACTGCATACCTTCAACGGTTTCAAGATATGTTTCTCCTGTACGAGATTCCTCAATATGTACAACACCTTCCATACCTACTTTATCAATAGCTGTAGCAATCAACTTCCCAGTTTCTGGGTCGTTATTTGCGGAAATTGTAGCAATTTGTTCTAATTGTTCTTCACCTGAAATGTCTTCTGAGATTTGTAGTTTTAGGTTAGTGACTACTTGTTTTACAGCTACATCAATGTCTCTCTTAATTTGAACAGCATTCTCATCATTATTTAAAGCATTTAATCCTGCTTTTACCATTTCACGAGCTAATAAAGTAGATGTAGTTGTACCATCACCTGCTTTTTCTGCTGTTTTAATTGCTGCTTGTTTTACCAATTGTACCCCTAACTCTTGTTCTGGGTTTTTTAGGGTAATTGATTTAGCAACTGTTACTCCATCTTTTGTTGATTGTGGAGCACCATTATCATTGGCGATAACAACATTTCTACCGTTAGGGCCTAATGTTGATACAACAGCATCAGCTAATATATCAATACCCTTAACTAAATTTTCCCTGGCTATTGAGCCTAATGTAACTTGTTTACTCATCTTCTTTTGTGTCTTTTTTATTAATTTTTGCTAAAATTTGGTTTTCAGGGCCAATGTAATATTCATCCCCCAAATGTTGTAATTTAGTAAAACCTACCGTTGGTAATACAACTTTATCACCTACCTGTATTGTTGTTTCGATAAAGGTTCCCATTAGAGTATTTTGACCTGGACCTACCGCTACTACGGTTCCATGTTCATTTCTATCTTTACCTAAATCAGGTACAATAATTGAGCCATAAGTTGTTTCTTCAACATCGGCTGGTTTAACGATTACTGCATCAAACAATGCTTCTAATTCCATCTGTGTAATTTTTAATGTTAGTACTAATTTTTATATAATTGTTAATATACTCTTCTAAACTATCGTAATTCTCGGTATCTGATTTTAAATCACATATCTTATTTAATGCCTGATCGAAACGTGCAAAGTAATACAATGACTTTTCATATGTTTTTGCATTTCCCTTTGATCTAAAATGTGTTGCATCTGATGTAACATTTTGTTTTACAGTATAACTGTACTCATCCTTAGTAATAAAGAATGGTTCTAATAAAGGGTCAGTAATTACTTGTATTGATTTCCTACGTTTTTGTTCGGACATAACTTATTTAGTTTATATTATTAATATATCGTGAATATACGAATAGTATTGCGCTAGGACACGCTTTTTTGGTAAAACTTTTATTTTATTTTAATTGTTTTTGCTTTTTTGGATTCCGCGATTGGAATAAATAAATGGAGCAAACCATCTTTCATTTCTGCTTCTAATTTCTCAAGTTCGAATTTAGCTGCTACTTTATAACCTAAGTTAAAAGATCTTTTAGCTAATCCTTTATAGATGTAACCACTGTAATCTTCTTCTTCGGTTGGTTTATCATAGATAATTTTTAAAAGATCACCATCAATTTCTAATAGGATATCCTTTTTAGTTAGACCAGTGCAGGCAACTTCAAAATGAAGTCCTTCATCGTCATAATAAATATCTAGTGGGTGGGGTTGTTTGTTTTCAAACGTTGTTGGTTGGAAAACTCCGTCTGCCTTAAAAAGGTTACGGAATAGTAAGTCGAACTTTGATTGTTCGTTGAATAATGTACTCATATCATTTAGTTTTTGTGAGGCCGAAGCTCTCGGTTTATTATTTGTGAATATAACAGCATGCCCTAGCTATACAATATTAAATTCGATTATACGTATATGACCTATTCGTTCCTCGCGATAAAGTATTCACTTTCTGTTTCTTCTGTGGAGAAATTTGCTTTTAACATACCTACTTCAGATATTTTTAATGTACCTTTCTCCATATCTTTATTGGCACTTAATATATCCTTAAATATGTCTGAATCAAATGGAATCTGAATATCTCCTTTGGTAATATTTCCTCTAAGTTGATAAGTAATTTTGTTTGAAAAACCAGTATTATCACCAAATATAATTTCGCATACATTTACTCCATCAAAATCTTGAGTAGTAGTAATTAACATATTGTTTACATCAGCTAAAGCACCTTTTGCTTTAATTAAATGGTCAATATCTTCTCGTGTTAAATCTATTTGTATTTCGAATTCTTCAGGGTCTTCATAATAAGTATTTTTACCTAAAATTAAAATATCTGCTAGTGAATAAGTTAAATCAAAATTTAGATCAGCAACATGCATTTTAGTATAAACTGCTTTTATTTTCTCAAGGGATATATTTAATTCACCACTAGTGATAGAGATTAATTTACTAAGTTTATGTGTATCAAATACACCTAATTCAGAATCTTCTAAGTTAAAGTTATTATGTATTACTTTACATACTCTACCATTACTACCTGCGTAAACGGTAAGTTGATTATCTTTAATTCTCCATTTTACTTGATTATTTAACCCGTTTAAATAATATTTTGAAATGACTGATGTTAATGTATTTTTATTTACCATAGTTATAATATACGAAATTTATTTTATATCTCAAAGGATGCTAATGCATTTGTGTAAGGATTTAAATCTAAAGACCATTGCAAGTCCGAAAAGAAACCTTCTAATTTATTTAGTAATATTGAATCAAATACTTTTTGTCTATCAGCATATCTTTCTAAAAAATCATTTACCTTTTCAGGCATCTCATAATCAAAAAATGCTAATGCCTCTATTTTATATGGGTTGTCTTTTAAATAAATCCATTTAACTTTATCTGCTTGTGTAATTAAATTGTATTTTTTATCTAATTGCCATAACCTTAATAAGTCATTGTAGCGAATAGTAGCACGTACAGGTGCTGGTGCACCTTTAAGTATTTCTGTAAACATTTCTCCTGCTCTAGCATTTTTACCTGAGTATTTCTCTAGTTTTTTAACTGCTGATGGGTTGCCTAGCTTAGTAAGAGGTATTGAACCATCTAGTATAGACTTTTTAAATACTTTGATCTGCTCTAAGATACTAGCTTTTTCTTCACCCTTTAATACTTGTTGTAATATATCATTAAAAAATGATCCTAAAATAGGTGGGAAATTTGCTTTCATAAACTCTAAACCTTTAATGTCTAGTGTTTCGTTTTCAATACCTTCCTGTTTTGTAATCCACTGTGCATATCTTCTTGTTGCTCTAAAATAAGCTGAACGAATAACACATTCTGTTTTCATTTCAAGTCTATGTTCAGTAACATTAAAGGCTTCACGTGCTAATCTATCATAATCTTCATTAATAACGTCTTGATACTTAAGTGCTATTTTTTCTAAAATATCATCTTTTTCTTTATCAGTAAGTTCTTCAAAATTAGGATATAATTTAAGAAGTAACGGTTCAGCATTAAAATAATTAGAATCCGTGTCTACATAAGCACAATAATTCTCATCATCTGTATCACAAATCCACCAAGGTGTTTCTTCTAAATGTTTCATTAATATTCTTTATATGATTTTTCTTCTACTAAACCTGATGATGTTAAAATATTAATTAATTTTTTAACTTCACATCTCTTATCATTGGTAATATACACAGAACGAGCTAGTTCTACAAATTCTTTGTCAAATCTCTTCTCACGTTCGCAATCTCTAATCCAATCTTCTATATCCCAAAGTTCGCCATTAATTTTAGCTAATTCAAGATAATGATTTTGAAGTTGACCATCATGATTTTCAAATAATTCTACAACTAATGGGTTTAAGGTGTCAAATTCTTTATGGACATTAACTAATTTTTCTTCATCCTCAATTTTAAGCATTTTTAACTCTAAAATTGAAATTTTGTCTAATAATTCTCCGTTTGATACTTCTACTAACATATTTATATTTTTTTATAAACTAATTTTTCATTTGCTCCAACACCATCATAACTTAATTTCTCCCAGTTACTTTTACCACTTTCAACAAAATCGTATATATGGCTTCCTTTACCTACAATAGGATAATTAATAGTTACTTTATCCCATTCTTCATCATTACGATTGTTTTTCCATTCAACCCAAGTACCATTAAAATAATTATCATCAATAATTAAAATAGATCCTAATGGCATTTTATCTTCAATGGCGTTAAACTCATTCCAACCATGTAGAGCACTTGGAAATGGGTTTCTAAGATTTAAATCCCATGAATCTAAATGAACTATGTTAGGGATTACATTTGTATTATGTAAGTAATTTACTGAATCATCAATGTGGTGGAAGGTATTGGTAAATCCTAAACTTTTATATAATAATTCACTATTATTAACTAATTCAGGGTTAACATCTACTGAATGGAGTTCTCCATTTGTTAATTCACATATTTTTGCAAAAAACGCTCCAACACAACCATCATCCCAATTATGGGAAGCTCCTGTTTCTATACAGATAACTTTTTCAAAATCAAAATCATCTTCAATTTCCCCTATTACTTTGTTTAATTGGGAAGATCTTAAGGTATTAGGGTTATTACTTAAATACCAATTATATGCTTCTTGTAATATCATATTTTTTATATTTTAAAATGTTCTTTCTCCAGGTAATGGTGGTACTTTGATGGGTTTATTTCCGTTTGAATCTAAATCATTTCTTTCAATTAATTCTACTTTATATTTAATACCTGAAACTTTAAATGTTCCTCCTTGTTTAAGCATTTTTCTAAAGAAACTTTCTTGGATCTCACTCCATTCTTCACTTCTTGTTATTAATTCTTCTTTAGAAACGGGTTCTCCATTTTCGGTAATTAATTGATTACTTCTAATTGATTGTTTTTTAAGTGCCATAGTATTATGCAATTTATGCGCATTTTACGCGCGTTTAACGCGCTACCTCTTGGTTTGCGCGGGTTTATATGTCTAATTTTATTTCATCCCTCATAACCTTATTTATATGACGATTAGCACATAAAGCTGATTCTTGGATTATTCTGTGTCCTGATAATGTAATTGCTTCACTTAATGTTTGGAAATTCATACCATACCTAAAGCTTGGTAGAGCTGTCGCACCATAAAGTGAATTCAACAAAATTTTCATAGTATATTGCATTAAATGATTATATTCACCTAATTCTTTATCACCTGCTTTATATGCCTTTTTCATACGGTTTTTATAAATAACTCGTTCTTCAAACCATTTTTTAAGAATAGTAGATAATACTGCTTCTTTATCTGTTCTAAACATTGAACCATTAGCGGCTACAGCTAACTTTTGGGATTCAATTATATTAATTAAGTCACTTACTTTAACATTAGTTTGTCTACGTTTACCATTTTCAACTAACAACAGTTCCTCAGGATCTTTTTCTTTTAAATCGTTAAGTCCCAGTCTATTATTACGCTCATTAGCATCTACAATACGACCCACGAATGTTTCCTTACCTATGTTTATAGACATTATTATAGACGGATACAGCGATGTTAAATCCTCATCAAACATATATTTATATAATCCTGCTTTGGGGCAAAAAAGGTATCCTCCAGCATAAGTTTCTTTCTTTTGAGGGTTAGGTTCTTTGGGTGGTGGGATTATATTTTGTGATAATAAATAAGCTGAAATTGCTCCATCTTGTGAGATACTATTGGCATATACTTCACTATAATTATGTTTTCCTTTGTGTGCTATGTTCTTTGTTAAAGCTAAATATTGTAGTTTTTCGTCTAACTTTTGAAGTATTTCTACATCAACAAAGTTATATTGGATAAATTTATGAATATCGGTAGCAAATAATTGATCTAAGTTTCCTTCATATTCAATTTTGTTCATACCAACATACTTAGCTCCAATAGCATCTAACTTCCAGCTGGGTTCATCCTTCCAACTATACTTCTTATGTAAACGAATATAATCTAAAGATTCAATACCTATAATATCTACATATTGGTTTTGTTTAAAGAAGTATTTGTTGTTTTTCTTAGCAACTACCTTACCAATTGGAGATAAATGGTCAGCCCAATCTTTACCTATGGTTCTACACATTCTATAGTATAAATAAGGTATATCAAAATAATCTGAATTGTATCCTACTAAAATGTCAGGATCCATTTCTCTTATTGCTTCAACGAATTTAGCTAATAATTCATTTTCAGTAGCACAAGGTATAATTTCCTTGTTTTTATTCTTACCTGTTTTAGTATGAGATAATTGACTCTTTTTATCCAAAATAAGAATAGACCAATAATCTTTTTGTTTATCCCACCAAGCAATAGAAGTAATAGGCATTGGTGCATCTTCAATATATTCTTCAGTTAAAGCACCTCCTATTTCACACTCAATATCAAAAAATACTTCTCTGTGTCCCTTAGATGGAACATCATTTACACCATACTTTTCAACTAGAAATTTTTGATGAGGTTTCATATCGTGGAAATGTAAATTTGGGGTATTCTTAGAACTATAATCAGGATTTTTTGAAAAAAACCACTTAGATATTGGTTTAAGAGGCTCACCATTTAACCCCGTATGGGTTTGTTCTTCTTCAGTACATTCCTGATATGCTATGTTGTTATAAGGTACTATTTGGTGTCCTTTATCTTCTTCCCAAAGATGAATTTCAACCCAATTAGGACCTAAATGTTTTAATTTATTACCAGTATATGCTTTCTTATACATTTATATAACTTTTATTTGATGTAAATATACGAAAGCTCCCTACGGGAGCCTAAGTTTTATATAATCGTTTCTGCTAAATAGTTTTTAGCTAATTCCTCAGTAGTAAAAAATTGAGTTAAATCCGGTCTAAAATAATTAACATTTTTCATTACTTTTTTGTCTCTAGATCTATAGACAATATACCGTCCTTCCTCAAGTTTCTCAAAATGGCAGGCCTCACCTTGTTCCTTACTTCGTAAGCGGACGGTATCCAAGGCTTCTTTTTCAGATACGCAAGCTTTTGACATATTACTTGCTTGTACTTCTTGATAAGCTGGCCATATCTTATTTTTAAGGCCATGTAGCATAGTACCGTTCCCAGTGGCAACATAAGTAAGATCGCACAAAGCGTCCAAAACCTCCACGATGTCTCCTTTTTCGCAAGCTTCTTTATATTCTTCAAGTTCTTCGAGTACGAAGTCGTAAACGAATTGCCACTCTTTTTTTTCTGGTATTGTTGGTTCATAAGCATTTGGTTTTCCAAACGTGTCGTTAAAAATTTCTACTTCATTAACAAAAGGCACGTCTGCGGATTTTGGTAAGTTTTTAAATCCAAAATCTAATTTTGTTTGTTTTCCCATTAAGTAATTATTTTAATAATTTTAGTTTTTGCTATTTTAGTAATTGAAAAATTACTTTCTCCTTCAAAATCCTTAAATACTTTTGCTTCTGCGTCTGTTGGTGAAACAGCATCTACTAAATATTTTTCTGTTACTTTTTGGATTTTACCACTTTCGTGTTCTATTGTTAACTTTACGTCTACTTGCCAATAATTCATATGTTTATTTATTTATTTGATTTATAATATTCATCTAATTTATCTCTTCTTTCCTTAGCTCCATCAACTAAATAATCTTGAATGGGTTTTGAATCGCTCATTTCCCATGGGTAAATAATCC
>Ga0307986_10001229_pt1 | contig 18755 bp, 22 predicted proteins | sample EllFjometageno82_FD_203170 | JGI IMG/M metagenome (GOLD analysis project Ga0307986, IMG submission 203170) | Marine microbial communities from Ellis Fjord, Antarctic Ocean - #82 | ecosystem: Environmental > Aquatic > Marine > Unclassified | place: Southern Ocean | collected 2014-10-09
TTGGAAACTCCATCGGAATCCCTCCTGCTTTTCTAATACCATCTTTTATTCTTGCACTTAATTGTTGAAAATGACGATTACAAGGAGTCAGGTCACTACCTGATTGAGCTATACCAATAATTGGACTGCCTGATTGCAATTCTTTCCTGGTTAAACCGTAGTTTAAATAACGTTCCAAATATAAAGCTGTTTGCTCCGGATCTTTAGGATTGTCAAACCATTGTCGACTTCTTAAATTTTTTTTTGTCATTTTTATTGGCATTTATTAATTAAGTAATTATGTAATTTAAAATATTGATTAACTTTATAAATGGAATAATTGTATAATAAAAGCATGAATAATCTAATCATTCTAAACAAAAATGACAATGTGGCGGTTACACCTTTTATAATTGATCCACAAATGAAAATAGAAGGACAGGGAATTGTTAGTGTTGATTCAATCCCATTTGGTCACAAGATTTGTTTAAAACCTATTAAAAAAGGAGAACCAGTAATTAAGTATGATCAAATTATTGGGTTTGCAACAAAAAGTATAAATCCTGGTGAACACGTTCATTCTCATAATTTAGAATTTAAAGAATTTAGCAGAAAGTTTGCTATAACTGAAAAAAAAAATGTAGTTACTGAAAAAAGTAATTTATTTTTTGATGGCATTCTTAGAGACAATGGGGATGTTGCAACCAGAAATTATATTGGCATCATTAGTACGGTTAACTGCTCAGCAACAGTTAGTAAAATGATTGCTGAAAAAATAAAATATAGCAATGTTCTTAAAGATTACCCGAATATTGATGGCATTGTTCCGATTACTCACTCAACAGGCTGCGGAATGAATACCGCTAGTGAAGGAATGCAAATATTTCAAAGAACAATTGATGGATTTAAAAACCATCCCAATTTTTCACATGTTTTTGTAATCGGCCTTGGCTGTGAAAGCGCACAAATAAACTTATTTTCAGATTCAATAAAGAGACATAATCGTATTAATTTTTTAACGATTCAAGACGAAGGAGGTACTAAAAAAATTGTTGATAAAGTTTTTGGACAAATTCAAAACTTATTAAAAGAAGCTAATAACATTAAAAGAACTCCTCAAGCTGCACATCACTTAACATTAGCATTACAATGTGGAGGGTCAGATGGATACTCAGGCATTTCTGCCAATCCATCCCTGGGCGTTGCTGCAGATATTCTTGTCAAAAATGGAGGAAGTTCAATTTTATCTGAAACTCCAGAAATTTATGGAGCAGAACATTTATTGATTAACAGAGCTACCAACAAAGAAGTAGCAGATAAATTAATAAAAAAAATCGAATGGTGGAAGCACTACACGACTATTAACAATAGTTCGATGGATAATAATCCTGCACCTGGAAATAAAAAAGGTGGACTGACAACCATACTTGAAAAATCTTTAGGCGCTGTTGCAAAAAGTGGTAATTCAATTCTTAAAGATGTTTTAAGTTATGCAGAACCTTTACAAAATAGAGGCTTTAATTTTATGGATTCACCTGGTTATGACCCAGTTTCTATAACCGGACAGGTTGCTTCAGGTGCTAATGTTATTTGTTTCACAACTGGTAGAGGGTCTTGCTTTGGATGCAAGCCAGTCCCTAGTCTAAAGTTAGCAACAAACACTGCTATGTTTAATAAAATGAAAGAAGATATGGATATCAATTGTGGAACAGTTATTGACAGTGAAGAAACAGTGGAGCAAGTAGGCCAAAAAGTTTTCGAGCTAATACTAAAAACTGCCTCTGGACATAAGTCTAAAAGTGAGAACAACGGCTATGGAGATGAAGAGTTTAATCCTTGGCAAGTTGGTGTAGTAATGTAATGCTAAGCAAAAAAGTATCTACAATTACGATAATATTATTAGCATCATCTGCATATTTTCTATTCGTTGCCATGGATACTTTATCTAAATATATGACCCAACATATTGAGGTAAGTCAGCTTGTTTGGGGTAGGTATTTTTTTCACCTAATAGCTATGTTAACTTATTTTGCTATTTTTAAACCCAAACTTAACCTAAAAAAAAATTTTAAAATTCAGATAGTAAGATCAATGCTTCTCGTTTTTGCAACTTTTTTAATGTTTAATGCTCTAAAACTTTTTACTTTAGTAGATATATACGTTCTTTTTTTTACAGCACCTTTAATTTTAGCTTTGCTTTCAGCAATATTTTTAAAAGACAACCTGAGTTTAGTTGGTTGGATTCTGATGGGCTTAAGCTTTATAGCAATTGTTTTCACGCTTGGTCCAAGTATGAAAGTTATGTCAATTAAAATTGCATTTCCTTTTCTTATTCCAGTCTGTTGGTCACTTTATCAATTTTTTACTAAATTAATTTCAAACAACAGAGAACCATTTGTTGCTGTTTTTTATAGTGGTTTGGTTGGAAGTGTTATTTTTTCTATTTATAGTTTCAGTCATTGGAACACCATAGAGTCTAACTGGATATGGCTTGGCCTTACTATACTTGGAGTTTGTGGTTTTATTTCTCATTTAATCCTTGTCTATACAATTCAACTTTCTAATCTTTCCTTTGTAGCGAACTTTCAGTATTCACAACTTGTATGGTCATCAATTTTCGGACTAATAATATTTGGCACGCCAGTTGAACCAACAAGAGTATTAGGGATGATTGCAATAATAATTTTTGGCGTTTTATTTATTAAATTTGAATTAAGTAAAAAGATTTAATCTTTCCATTCTGGTTTTAATTTATTTAGAAAAGCAGCAATACCTATTTTTGCATTCTCACTATTTAGTAATTTATAAAATGAATTTCTTTCCTGTTTTAAGCCGTTATCAATATTCAGATTATTGCTGATTAGTTTTTTAATTTCAACCAGACTTGATTTGGGCTTTTGTGCGATTTGATTTACAACTTTTACTACCTCTGTGGAAAAATTATTTTTGTTCAATAAAATGCTTACAAAACCAAGTTCATAAGCCCTTTGACCAGAAATAAGGTCACCGGTCATGCAGAGAAAGTTAGAATTGTATTTGCCAAGATAGTGTTTCAATCTTTGTGTTCCACCTATACCCGGCAATAATCCTAAGTTCACTTCAGGCTGACCAAATTTAGCTTCTTTAGACGCAATAATGATATCGCATAATAAGGCAAGCTCCATACCTCCACCTAAAGCGTACCCCTCAACAGCAGCCACAATTGGAATGTTAATTTCTTTTATTTTATCAAAAAAATTGAAGAGCCCCTTTAATTCTGCAGATTCTGTATTTAATTTACTTAGTTCCTTTATATCAACTCCAGGAGAAAAGAATTTCTGATTTGCTTGAATTACAATAACTCTAACAGAGGAGTTCATTTCTAATTCATTTAAACCTTCGTAGATTTCTTTAGAAGTTTCTATATCGAGAGAATTATTTTCTTCTTGCCTATTAAGAGTAAGAAGTCCTAAATGTTTATCAATATTAACGATTATATTTTTATATGTTTTCAAAATTATTTTATTTCACAATGAGAACATTAAAATTGAAAATTCACAATACTTAAAAAAATCCATATTGGACCGCTCTAAGTCTTATAAAACCCATAATGGCCTACATTAATAATTATATTAGTTGTTAATAATATACTTTCTTTGCATTATGAATGCACAATTTAAAAAAAAAAATTTCTCACTTGAGGTTAATCAAGAGCCTCTTAGAGTAAAAGCTAACTCAGTGAGACCTGACATTGATCATTTGATAAAAAGAATCATGAATGACAGGAGAAAACAGGAAAGAAAAAACCTTTCAGTATTTATTGCTATCTTGTCGTTAGTTGTTGGTTCCATAATATTCTCTCTTTACAGCTAAACAGACTATAGTTTTATATCTAATTTCTTTAAATTATATTTAGCTAAATTAACTGTAATAAAATTATTAATAACAATCTTATTGATTGTCGAACCTTATTTATTATAAGCTTTATTCACCCAAAATAGACAAAAAAATAGATTAAAAAATCATGCAAATGCTAACAGAGAAGAATATAGAAAAAATAATTTTAGAAAACTATTTTGATTATCAATATTTGTTTTTAGCGTTTCAGTCTAAACTTTTATCAGGCATGTACTCAAGATACCAGAGTTTAGAAAATGGCAACCTCGTTCTATACTTTGAAAAAAAAGCCCATCAAGATATTTTGGGACAAAAAAATTATGATCTTAATTTTAATATTAGCTATAAGAAATTTTGGGAAAACCATAGTGTGATTAACCCTAAGCAAAGATCTTTAGTCAAAATTGCAACAGAGATAAACCTACCCAAAGAGACTGTAAGAAGAAAAATTTTAGAACTCACAGAACAAAAAATTCTCAGTAAAAAAAACAAAAATACTGGCTGGCTTCCTAACGAAAAATATAAGAAAGATTACAACCTGTTTGTACAAGAAGAAATTGAAGATGTTTCAAGGATGATCTTTTTTGTGTGCAAAAAATTAGATCACCCTATTTCTAGAGACCATCTAACAAAAGAGTTAAAAGAAAAGTTTAGCTTTTATTGGTTTCATTACTTAGGAGTACAACTTGAATATCTTAGAGCATGGAATAAACAATTCAATGACCTTGAACTTATTCTCATATTTTTACAAGTTGCAAATTTATTTATGTTAAAAGCAAAAGAAAAAAATTTATATAACAATCCAAATTTGATCAAAAACTTTGAAACCACAAGTATAAGTGCAACTTTTATATCTGAAATAACAAAAATTCCAAGAGCAACGTGTGTTCGAAAATTAGAAATTTTAATAAAATTGAAATTAATTTCACAAGATAAAATTTCTAAGAGATATTATATTATTCCAGACGCTATATCAGAAAGTTTAGTTTCAAAAGAATTAACTAAACTAGTAGTTATACTATTTAGTAAATTTTTTTTTATTTGTATAAAGGCGGTAAATGCTAAAGTTTAATACTAATTATAGATAGAGCAACCAGAGCAGAAAAACCTATTAAAGCGATTGCAGTTGTGTTGTAAAAGTTAGCTCTCTTCGTATTGTTCAGTCTTTTATTTAGTTCGTTAATATCTACTTTGTTCAAATGTTCATTCTCTATTCTTGTTAGATATTTAAATTTTTCTGTTTTTAAATCATATGTAGTCTGACTTTTAATTTTCATAACTCCCTTATTGAAATAGATTTCAAGCACAAAGTCAATTGTTGACTTAATGTAATTTTTACAGGAGATTATTTAAGTGTCAGCTGAATCTAGATGTAGTATTAAAATTTAATATTACTGCTTCATGTATTGATTAATACCTTTTCTAATTTTATCAAAGATTTCATCAATATGTTTTTTTTCGGAAATAAAAGGAGGTGCTAGAACTAGCGCGTCTCCAGTTGCTTTAAGATTTACTCCATTCTCATAACAAGCTTTGTAAACTTGAAAACCTGCTTTACCTGGTTTATCTTTCTTTTTAATATCAACACCACCTAACAATCCATAACCACGAATATTTTCTACACATTCTATATCTTTTAAAGAGTGCAAAGATTCTTGAAAATAAGGTGAAATTTCTTTTACTCTATTAAATATATTTTCTTTTTCAAATATATTTTGTACAGCTAAAGCTGCAGCTACAGCAGCGGGTATTCCTGAATATGTGTAGCCGTGGAATAACTCTATTGCTCCTTCTGGTGCTGAATCCATAACAGCGTCATATATTCCGTCACGAACAGCTACAACCCCCATAGGCACAACTCCATTAGTTGTAGCCTTTGCTAAAGTCATAATGTCGGGTGTAACATTAAATTCCTGCGCCGCGAAAGGTGAGCCTGTTCTTCCCCAGCCAGTAATAACTTCATCAAAAATTAAAAGAATACCATGCTTGTCACAAATTTTTCTTAGTCTGTCTAGATAACCTTTGGGTGGAACTAAAATTCCTGTTGATCCAGCAATTGGCTCTATAATACATGCTGCAATCTCTCCTTCAAATTTATTTGAAATCAATTCTAGGTCGTCAGCTAGTTCAGCTCCTGTGTCAGGTTGTCCTTTTATAAATTTATGCTCTGGCAAAAGAGTATGGCGCATATGCTGAACACCTGGCATTAAAACGCTAGCACACATTTCTTTATAATTATTAAAACCACCAACGGATAAGCCACCAATATTCATTCCGTGGTATCCTCTATCACGACCCACAAATCTAAATCTTTTTTTGTTACCTTTAGCAGCATGATAAGCCATAGCGATCTTAATAGCTGAGTCCACTGCTGTTGAGCCACAAATTGTATAAAAAATTTTATTTAAATCTTCAGGTGTATGTTTTGCAATTTTTGTTGCTAGTTCAAATGATCCACCAAATCCTTGGTTGAAAGGAAGAACGAAATCTAATTCTCTTAGTTGTTTGCCAACAGCTTCTGCAATTTCTTCCCTTCCATGGCCTAAAGGATTACAGAACAAACCACAGCTAGCATCTATAAGGGTATTCCCCTCATGTGTTTTTAGATATACACCTTTTGCACTTGTAATTAACCTTGGATTTTTTTTAAAGTCACGGTTAGAAGAAAAGGGCATCCAATGTTCATTTAAAGAATTAGGTATATTTGTTCTTTGAACACTCATTTTAATTTGTAAACTAACTGATTGTTTAAATTATTCAATCTTTAATATATAAAGAGTTCCATCACAAAAACCAAACTATTCCTATATAATTTAAGACAATGAAATACTTAAAAAATTGGGATAAAAAAAATTGGTTATCCTCAGATGAATATGTCTTAAGTATAATTAATTTTTTAGAAAAAAGAATTAAATTTACTAAAGAAATGAAAATTCTAGACATTGGATGTGGCCGTGGAAAGATTATTTCTACTTTTGCGAAAAAGTATCAAATGAATACTTTACCCTTGGGTTTAGATATTGTTGGGCACGATGAAGTTGAAAAAAATATAAGATTTGTTAAAATTAACGCGCTGAAATATTTGAGTAAAACAAAAAAAAAATTTGATCTTATTTTATTTAAACAATCTATTCATTTTTTTAAATTAACAGAAGTTAAAAAAATATTAAGGCTATCAAAAAAAAACCTTAACTTAAAAGGAAAAATTATAATTTTAGCCCTACATCCAAAACAAAATCATTGGCCTTTATTTAAGATTTTTAAAACAAAACTTATAAAAAGTTTAATCAAAGATGAAATAGTTTTGAATTTAATTAAGTCTAGTTTTAGAGAATATAAAATTAATTATTTTAAATTTAAAGTAAAATTGAGCAAAGATTTATATCTTAAAATGATTAAAAATAGATTTACATCATGCCTTTTAGATCTTTCATTAAGTGAGATAAAAAACGGAATAAAAGAAATTAGAACAAGTAATAAAAAAAAATTAATTTTTTTTGATAAGCTGATTTGCATTAGTTATAAAAAGAAATGATAGCTTATCCCACTCTTTTTCTGATATCTTTTGTTGCTGCTACTATTTTCCCGCTTTCAAGCGAGTTAACTTTACTAGGATTTTTAAATACTAATAATTATAATTCTTTCACTTTAATACTGACAGCAAGTTTAGGAAATATTTTAGGATCTGTATTTAATTGGTGCTTAGGTTTTTATTTATTAAGACATATTAATAAAAAGTGGTTTCCTTTCAGCAAACATCAAATTAAATTTTCTTCCAAACAATTTAACAAATTTGGAATCTAGTCATTGTTATTCGCATGGTTGCCATTTATTGATGACGCACTTACTTTTGTGTCTGGAATCTTAAGAGTAAATTTTTTATTATCTTTAATTTTAGTTTCTATTGGAAAAACTGTTCGATATTTAGTTTTGTACCTTACACTTAATAACTTAACTTAGTTTTTACAAAAAAGACTAGTAGGACCGCATCTCTTAAGCAAACTAAAACTGTTTATTTTTAAGTGTTGTACAATATTTAAAAAATCTTTTGTTTCCTGCCCACTAACATAATGTGTTTCGATGGCTAATAAGCTTACTTTAATTCGACCCAAGTCAATCTGTTGAAGTACTTGGTAGTCCATACCCTCTGCGTCAATATTTATAAAATCAATCTCAGAGATATGATTCCTCTCTACTATATTATGAAATTTTTCTGAAATTACTTCACGTATAAACTTGTTTTTAAAAAATATTTTTTTGTGTTCTTTGTAGAATATCTCATCAGCTGTGTTAACTGGGCTAAACAGGCTATCAAAGTACACTTTGACTTTTTTCTCTTCACTGCCAATGATTCTACATAGATTAAGATCATTCGGTCGCGCAATGTTAAAAAGATCTATAGTAGTTTGATTTAAGTCGATATTTACACCTGACCACCCCTTACGATATAATAAGCACGTATTACTGTACATTAAGGGATGAAAGCTCCCTATATCTAAATACTTACCATTTTGTTTATTTTTAAAATAATTGATTATCTCTAGATCCTCCCCCCATTGAGAGTAAGTAGATCTCCTTAAAAACAATTTGTGTCTTATAAATAGGTTGTAAATTAAATATATTTTATATGTAAAAGTATTCTTTAAAAAAAATTTTCTTAAGGACATAAAAAGCTAACCTTTCCAAAAAAAAATTCCACTTCCAGTACCTACCAGAGCAGCAGATATAATCCAGGCATTATTGTCATTAGAAAAAAGAATAAGAACACCAAAAATAGCAATTAATATACCTATAGTTTTTTTATTCATGATTATTTTTTGTGTATTAATTCATAACATGCTATCACGCCCAATGATTTAATCTATTTTAAAATGAATAAAAATCTTTGGATCATTACTGCAAGTCAAATATTTAGTTTTACGCCAGCACCTGTAAACGTTTTTTTAAGCGGAATAATTGGAAGTACATTAAGTCCAGTAAAATCTCTTCAAACTGTTCCGACTTCTTTAATGATCGTAGGTATTGCTGTATTTTCTTTTTTCGCGGCTAGAATTATGAGTAAGATTGGTAGAAAAGCTGGTTTTTTATACGCAGCACTTTTTAGTTCTTTTTCTGCTTTATTAGCATCTTACGCTGTGTGGGATAAAAGTTTTTATTTATTTTGTCTTGCTTGTTTTTTTATTGGTAACGCGATGTCTTTTACACATCAGTATCGTTTTGCAGCAGCAGAGAGTGTTAAGAAATCTTTTATTCCAAAAGCGCTTTCAATCGTAATGCTGGCCTCAATCTTTTCTGCTCTGCTTGGCCCTAATATTGCTAACTTTAATAAAGATTTAATAAACGGACATTTATATGTGGGGTCATATTTATCTTTAGCTGTTTTAACGCTCGTACCCGTTATATTCTTAAGTTTTTACAGCTCAAAAGTAGAGTCAACAAAAGCTAAAGAATACAAGGGGAGAAGTTACTTTGAGCTCATTTCACAACCCAGATTTTTGCAAGCTATAGCATCTGCTGCTTTTGCATATGCCGTTATGTCATTTTTAATGACTGCTACTCCTATAAATATGCATATTATAGAAAACTATAGTTTAAATAAAACTGGAATTGTTATTCAGTTACATATTGTCAGCATGTTCTTACCATCTTTGATTACCGGAAATTTATTAAAAAAATTTGGTCACAGTAAAATAATCTACGCAGGTGTTTTTTTTTATGTTTTAACAATTTTATTAAGCTTGTTAGAACCTTCTTTCCTTAACTACTTATTCTCTCTAATTTTTTTAGGAATAGGTTGGAATTTTTTATACCTATCAGGCACTGGTTTGCTTGTCTTATCTTACAGAGAAGAAGAAAAATTCAAAGCCCAAGGATTTAACGATATCCTTGTATTTTCAGTCCAAGCTATAGCTAGTTTGTCAGCGGGATATATGTTGAGCATGACAAGCTGGAAAACAATGAATTTAATTGCTATTCCCTTTTTATTCTTAATTGTACTTTCATCAATAAAAGCTGACCTGTCTAAGAATAGTAAGTAAATAAATTAAAAATTTTTAGCTAGAAGATTTTAATATTTTTAAAATTTTGTTATGTAATTTTTTATTAGAAGTGGCCAATATATTTCCACCTTGTATTGCAGATTTATTGTCCCAAGTCGTAACAATCCCGCCAGCTTTTTCAATTATAGGTATAAGTGGAACTACATCAAAAGGTTTAAGATTTGTCTCAATCACTGCTTCAACTTTTCCTTCCGCAAGTATACAAAAATTTAAAGCATCAAATGTTGCTGTACCAAAATAAGCAACTGAAGAAATAATTTTCTTAATTTGTTTATTGTATTTTTTTTGAAATAATATTTCGTGTAAGTGGCCTATAACTTTACATTTTTTCAAGTTATTTTCTTTGGAAGTTTTTAAAATAGTTTTTCTATTACTAATTAAATAAGATTTTTTTTGATCATTTATGTAAAACTTATTTAAAGCTGGAAAATTAGCCAGACCTAAAGCAGATCGATTTTTATGAGTTAATCCAATTAAATTTGACCACGTTGGGGCCCCAATCATAAAAGCTTTCGTTCCATCAATAGGATCGATAAACCATTTATAGTCGTTATCAGAATATTTTTCTAAAAATTCCTCACCTAAAATAGCATCTTTAGGAAATTGTCTGACAATAATATTTCTTATAAATTTTTCAAAAGCCCTGTCTAAGTTGGTTACAGGATCAAAAATTTTTCTATTTTTAGATTTATTTTTAATCTTATAAGAAGATTTAGAATTTTTATTATAAAAAATATTAAGTTCATCAGGTAAATTTTTTAGTAGCTTTAAAGGTTTGCTGTAGTTCATATATTTTTATATTTTAATTAACTAATATATTTATTAGTTAATATAAATAAAAATTTAATATTTTGTAGGTTTAATTATTTATTATTTGCCAATTCTTTCTTTCGGGGGTCAAATACAGAAATTGTTTGCAGTAATATTTAGAACAAAAGGAAATTTGATTCAATCTCAGGTTTTGTTTTTTGTGATCATAGTATTTAACAGATCAAGAATATTAATAGACCAATTGAGAAAATCGACCATTAATTCTTCTGACGGTCTAATATTTTTTATTTTAGCATCCGTTCCAAATTCTCCATCTGGTTTTAAACTCACATAGATTCCTTTTTCATGCCCCTCATCAATAATTTTGGATATTGTTTTGTATGAGTACTCAGGAATTTTTTTTGAAATCTCTTCTTTGTAAATCTCTTGTCCTTTTTCGTTAGCATAAAATATCTCAAGAAAAATTTTAAATCTTTTTACTGTTGAAAAACACCATTTCAATTGATCGCTTTTATTTTGATTGTTGTAAATTTCATGAAATGCTAGTGAAATGGCATTTCCTAGAATTTTAAAATTATCTTGTTTCAACTTAAAAGGAAGTTTTTCCAATTTTAATTTAGAAAATACTCTTTCTTCTCTTTCTTTTTGTTTATTCATTGAAACAAGCATAATAGATTACATAAAAAAATACACGGAAAAATGTATTAGTAAGAGCTATAAACCCATGTTGGACGTATACATACTTAAGAAAAAAAATTATTTGCTTATTTTCTTAATCAAAGTTAGCCCTAAAGCTACTGCCGGACCAATCCCTAACGCATAAAGTAATGTTCCAGTTCCGACTATTCCTCCTAGTAGCCATCCACACGAAATCACAAGAATTTCAATACACCCTCTAACCATCGCAATAGAAAGACCTGTTTTTTTTTGTAGACCAGTCATCAATCCATCTCTAGGACCAGGACCTAATCTGGCTATTAAATATATCCCACTTCCTAAACCAACCATTAACACTGAGACAGAACATAGTATAAACTGATTAATCCAAAGTTCTGGTGCTTTAAAAAAATATACAGTTAAATCAATCATAATTGCGATGATGATAAAATTTAGTATTGTACCTATTCCTATTTTTTCATCTAAAAAAAACCATAATAATAAAACTATTAAACTTATTAGAAAGGCCCACGTACCAATTGATAAACCTAGATTTAATGAGAGACCTTGATGTAAGACATTCCAAGGAGAGGCACCAATAGTTGATATGATTAACAAACCTTCCCCTAAGCCAAAAATTATTAGACCAAAGCACAATAAGAATAGAGTTTTAAAAGAAGGTTTTAAATTTCTTGGAGATTTCGAGCTCCAGGATAGTGTAGGGATTTTTTTTATTTGCAAGAACATTTACCTGTCTATCAAATGTACAAAGTATACACAATCAACATATTGATCTATATTCTATAACTATATGAAACAAAAAAATTTTTTTGATTTTAATTTAGAAAGCTTAAAAAATTTTCTTATCAAAGAATTAGAAATTGAAAAAAGAAAAATTCCTATGCGCTGCAAACAGATTTGGCAGTTTGTTTATAAAAAAGGTTCTTTAAAAATTAATGATCTAACTACATTTCCACTAGAACTTAGAGACAAACTAAATAGCCTAGTAAGCCTGCAAAGACCAAAAATTGTCAATACACAAACCTCAAGTGACGGAACTATAAAATGGTTGATTAAACTTTTTGACGGCAATGAAGTAGAGTGTGTGTATATTCCAGAAAAAACCAGAGCAACACTTTGTATTTCTTCACAGGTAGGTTGTACTTTAAATTGTAGATTTTGCCACACAGGTACACAGCGGTTAGTGAAAAATTTAAGCTTTGCAGAAATAATAAATCAAGTAATGATCGCTAAAGAACAGATTAATGATTGGAGTGAGCAAAAAAAAATAACTAATATTGTATTGATGGGTATGGGTGAGCCTTTTTATAACTATGATAATGTTAAAACTGCAGTTGAAATATTAAAAGATAAAGAAGGCTTAAACTACGGTTCAAAAAAAATAACTGTTTCAACCGCTGGCATTGCCAACAAAATACCTGAGGCCGCAAATGAAATAGGCACTTATTTAGCTTTATCGCTCCACGCTCCAACAGATGATATCAGAGAGATGATCATGCCTATAAATAAAAAATTTAAAATTAAGGACCTAATAGAGCAGTGTAAATACTATAGCTCGGTTGTTAAAGAAAAAATAACTTTAGAGTATGTAATGCTCAGGGGCATTAATGACAGCATGGAGTGCTCAAAGCAGCTAGTTAAACTTATGGCTCAATTTCCTTGTAAGGTTAATCTTATAGAATTTAACCCTTGGCCGGGGGTTCAATACTTGCCAACAAAAAGAGATGAAATGGAAAAATTTGGAAAAATTATTCAAGACGCAGGATACGTAGCGACTATAAGAAGATCTCGTGGACAAGATATACTAGGAGCTTGTGGACAACTTAGAACAGAAAGTCAAAAAATTAAACAAATATAAAAAGAAAAGATAATCTCTTTTTTTTAAATAAAGTGAATGATAGTAGTACTTAAATGAATAAAAAAAAATTTGAAGAGTACACAAAAAATCTTAATTTAAAACAAATCCATACAGGAAGTGTTTGGACCGAAGGACCTTGTTATTTAAAAAAATTAAATAAAGTTGTTTGGAGTGATATTCCAAACAATAGAATGCTAAGTTTTGACTTTAAAAAAGTAGAAAATTTTAGGTCACCTTCCAATTTTTCCAACGGAAACACAACTGATAATCAGGGCAATCTCGTAACATGTGAACATGGTGCGAGAAGAGTTACTACCACAGATCAAAGAAACGTTATTACTTTGATTGCAGATGAATACAACGAAAAAAGATTAAACTCACCAAACGATGTTTGCGTTCACTCAAACGGAGCTATTTTTTTTACTGATCCACCTTATGGGATTATTAACCCTAAAAGAGTAGAAGGGTTTCCAGGAAAAATGATGTACGGCAGTTGTAATGTTTTCAAATATGACCCAAATAAAAAATTATTAGTAGCCCTAGTAACTGACATGGAAAGGCCAAATGGCATTGCACTTTCTCTTGATGAATCTCACCTATATATTTCGAATACAGGTGACAACAAATATATCAGACGATACGAAATTGGAAAAAATTTAGAATTATCTAAACCAATTAATTTTGCAAAATCTGACCCAGAGCACGTATTTGACGGCTTTAGATTTGATGCAGATAACAATCTCTGGACTAGTTGCGGTAAAGGAGTTGCATGCTATTCACCTAACGGAGAACAAATAGGCTATGTTAAAATGCCAGAATTAGTATCCAATGTTGAATTTGGTGGAATAGAAGGCACAACTCTATTTATTACTGCAAGCACATCACTGTACATGGCTAATTTAAATATAAAAGGGGCCAAATACAAATAAAAGAAATAATTATCATTATTAATTATTTTTTCTTAAATATGTTTTTTTTTGAAATATTAATAATTGTTTTTTTAATTATTTTTCAATCAGTATTTGGTATTGGTCTTTTACTTTTCGGTACCCCGACATTTTTACTACTAGGTTATAATTTTTTAGATGTGCTAAATCTTTTATTGCCTATATCAATATTAATTAGCTTTATACAATTTTTTTCATCGAAAAAAAAAAACAAAGAATTCAAACGTAATTTTAATTTATATTGTTTACCATTTTTAATTATTTCACTCTATATTGTGATGAAAAATATTAACAAAATAGATTTAGAAATATATATTGCATTAATAATCATATTATTCTCTGTTGTAAGTATAAATAAAGAAAAAATTGCATATTTAAAAAAATTTAACTCAACAAAACAAAAAATATTTTTTTCAATTTTAGGTATCATTCACGGCCTAACCAATTTAGGTGGTTCTTTATTGACAATTCTTTCCTCAACTATCAACAAACAAGATAAATACAAAACAAGATACTGCATATCTTATGGATATTTAGTGATGGGAATTTTTCAGATTTCAGGCTTATACATTTTTTCTAATCATAATATAGAAAGAGCTAATCTACTGTACCTAATTCTTGTTTTCTTAATTTATTTTCCTACACAAAAAATATTTAGAAATTTTAAAAGTGAAAGATTTTCAAATTTTTTAAACATATTTGCACTTTTTTACGGTTTAATTATTTTGATTAAAAATATATAAGTATTTTATATGAATAAAAAAGTTTTAGTTACAGGAGCTTCCGGACATCTTGGTGGCATGCTGTTTAAAGCGATGGCTGAAATAGGTTATAACAACCTTTTGGGAACTGATATAAAAAGAAAATTTATAAATAAAAATGAAAAATTTATTTCAGCTAATCTTAAGAATTTTAAATCTACTTTAAAAATTACTAAAGGGGTTTATGCTATTGTGCATTTTGGTGCAATTCCCATAGAAGATACAAAGCAAAATATTCTACATAATAACATTATAGGCACATATAATCTTTTTGAAGCAGCTCGAATAAACAAAGTAAAACGAATAATTTTTGCCAGCTCAAATCATGCCGTTGGTTTTCACAGACGAACAACCAAACTAAATGAGCTTTCAACACAGAGACCTGATAGTCACTACGGTTTAAGTAAGGTTTTTGGGGAAGAACTTTCAAGATTTTACGCAGACAAATTTAATATTAAATCAATGTGTATTAGAATTGGCTCATGCCTGAAAACTCCTGAAGATAGAAGACATGTGTCAACATGGATTAGTTATGAGGATCTTACTCAATTAGTTGATATTGGCATTAAACATAAATCGATTCATCATGAAATTGTTTACGGAGTATCAAAAAATAAAAAATCTTGGTGGAATAATTCCAAGGCTTATAAGCTTGGATATAAACCTAAAGATAGTGCTGACCGATTTAATATTAATTTACTTAGTAAAAGTGAATATAAAGATAAAATGGCCTTGTTATTTCAAGGGGGTGTTTTTACTTCTGCAAACTTTAAAGGTAATATTAAAAAAATTAAATAAAAAATCAAACAGTAAAATCAAAAAAATTCAGCAAGCATGTTTTTTACAAAACTTTTTCATGAGATCAAAGACGTTACTATACCCCTATATAAAATTTTAATTCCATTTGTTTTTATAATTAAATTTTTAGAGATTATAGGAGCTGTAGACTTAATCGCTAAAGCTTTTGATCCTCTAATGAGTTTAATGGGGATGCCAGCAGCATTTGGTATTATTTGGGTCACCGCATTAGTCGTGAACATATATGCAGCTTTGATACTGCTTGTTAACCTTTTACCTTTCATTGATGTAAGCGTTGCTCAAATCACAATTTTAACCGTAGCTATGTTGCTGTGCCATAATCTTATCGTAGAATCTGCTATATCAAGATCAGCTGGAGTTTCATTTTTATTTACTGTGGTTTTTAGACTTATTTCAGCTTTTTTTGCTTGTTGGATTTTGAATTTAATTTACACATATTTTAACTATTTAAACCAACCTTTTGTAACTTCTTTTACAATAGAGCCACCACAAACAGGTTTACTATTCTGGTTAAAAGATCAGTCTCTTTATTTGTTTTATATCTTTATTATTGTAGTGGTCTTAGTAACATTATTAGAAGTTTTAAAATTTATAGGTGTAGAAAATATTTTAAAAAAAATATTAATCCCTCCGTTAAAATTTTTTGGTATTAGTGACTCAGCCATGAATATTATTATCGTAGGTATGACAATGGGTTTACAGTTTGGTGGTGGAATTTTAATTAAAGAAGTCAACTCCGCTAAAATAGATAAACAAAGCGTTTTTCTTTCTATCCTTATGGTTAACTTAGTACATGCTATTTTTGAAGATACTTTATTAATGCTCGCAGTAGGTGGACACTATTCAGGAGTTGTTTTCGCGAGAATAATTTTTGGTTTAGTTATCTCTTTACTAATGTTCAAAATTTACAAAAGGTATAACTTATTTTTTGAAAAATATATTTTTAATGAGCGCTTAAGATCACTTCCAGTCTACAAGAAAAATTAAAATTATTTTTCTTCTTCGTCTACGTCACTGCCTAAATTAAGATCTTCATTGTCATCGACATCTAAATCTTCATCTTCTTCATCTTCAAAATTATCATCTTCATTAGTGTTATTTAGAGTTGCAAATTCAACTTTTTCTTTTTTAATCCACTTTTCAGCTGATTTTGGAATTTCGTCCTCCTCTTCCCAAGCTGTAATATCAGAGATTTCTAAGTCTAACGCTTCTGCTGCCGAATCTAAATCAAGCTGAAGTTCTTCTAATAATTCTAAAAACTCTTTATATGTCATAACTGTTTCTTAAGTGCCATGTACACTAATTTTTTTATTTTGCTAAGTAAATAAAGCAATATTTACTGATTTTTTTTAAGATAAAAAGAAAATTATTTAAGAATTTTTATGTGAAATTACTATTAAGTTTTGATAATTTTTTGAGTAATCCTATCTAAAATTATAGCTAATATGACAATAGCAGTTCCACCAATAACGGCCGAACCAATATCTAATCTTCCTAATGCCACATACACTGTAAGACCTAGTCCACCCGCTCCGATTAATGCCGCTATAACAACCATAGATAGAGCTAACATCAATGTCTGGTTAATGCCTGCCATGATTGTTTTAAGTGCTAGAGGAATTTCAATTTTTACTAAAATTAATATTTTAGTTAATCCTAAACTCGATCCTGCTTCTTTAAAACCTTTTCCTACTTGTCTAATACCAAGATTCGTAAGTCGTATAATAGGCGGTAATGCAAAAATAATTGTAGCCACTACACCTGGGGTTAAACCTATTCCAAAAAGCATTACTACAGGAATTAAATAAACGAAGCTTGGGATAGTTTGCATGATATCCAATACCGGTCTCAATATTACTTCAAATGTTTTGCTTCTAGAAGAAAGAATTCCCAAAGGTATTCCTATGATTATGCAGAAAATAACAGCAGTAAAAATCATTGCAAGAGTTGTCATGCTTTCAGACCAAAGGTCAACAAGATCGATAAAAACTAAACCAACAATTGATAAACATGCAAATTTTAAACCATTAGTTTTGTAAGCAAAATAAATAAATATTAGGATTGCAATTGGAAATGGAATTAAATTAAATAGAGAGTCTAAACTATTTAAAACTGTTTCTATAGGTGCGGAGAGTTTTTTAAAGAGTGGTCGTTGTGTAAACAACCACTCTTTAACATTTTTCTCGATCCATTCAGCTATAGGTATATAGATTTCATAATCAGAAGGAGATAATTTTAAACTCACTATTCTGACCTATCAATCTACTTAAGCCAGCTGTCAAAAGTGCTTTGATTGGCTTTTATCCAAGCAGAAGCATGTTTCTTGATTGCTCTTTCGCTCTTTTCGCCTTGGTTCATTTTCATATTTTGAGCAGCAACATCAGCTAGTGGAATAGATGCTTTTTCTAACATTTTTTCTACTTTAGGATTAGCTTTTAAGAAATCAACATTGGCCGCAGCACGAATATCATCAGCACCAAAACCCATATTAATTTTAAGTTTTGTTGCATTGGGTACTTTAACTGACTTAGTTTTACTGTAAGGAACGTCTATCCAAACAACATCTTTACCAAGTTCTAGAGCGCCAACCGTCCAATTAGGAGTCCATGTATAAAACAACACAGATTTTCCATTTTTAAATTTAGCAATCGCATCAGCCATAGAAGCCGAATAGTCTGCTTGAATTGGATTAATGAACTCACCTAAACCTAGTTCAGCAAACTGTGCTGTGATCACCTTTTCACAACCCCAGCCTGGAGGGCAAGCTACCATGTCTGCTTTTCCATCACCGTCCGAGTCAAATTGTTTAGCGTGCTTTTTAATATCCATTACACTTTTGATGCCAAGTTTATCGGCAGTTTTTTTGTCTATCATATATCCTTGCAGACCACCTTTAGACATCACTGTCCCAACCGCTTTAACTTTACCCTTTGCTTCAGCAATATAACCATCGTGAGTTCCAAACCATCCATTGACCCACAAGTCTAGATCACCAGCCGCTGCCGCA
>Ga0307986_10001230_pt1 | contig 18741 bp, 21 predicted proteins | sample EllFjometageno82_FD_203170 | JGI IMG/M metagenome (GOLD analysis project Ga0307986, IMG submission 203170) | Marine microbial communities from Ellis Fjord, Antarctic Ocean - #82 | ecosystem: Environmental > Aquatic > Marine > Unclassified | place: Southern Ocean | collected 2014-10-09
TTCCCGCTGTAGGAAAGTAATAAGCAGAAGCTGAAGTATAGGGAGCAGGTGCAACCAAGACTCCATCCTCCATAATTGTGACTTTTGCAGATCTATCAATGCTTGTGCCTCTAATAGAAATATTGGGCCTTAAGCCATAACCATCTTCTGTTCTAAAGAAGACGCCAGGAACCGCCGAGAGAATTTTATGAATATCAGTATCCATTGTCTTTTGGAGGTCTTCATTTGAGATGACAGTTACTGCACCTGGAGTATTTCTAGCATCTTCTGTTGATCCAATAATGGTTACAGATTCTATGGTCTCGTTATCGTAATCTGCTGAAAAGGCAGGGACGAAGAATAGGATTGAAAGCAATCCCATGATAATGTTGTGGAGTTTTGTTTCTAAATTAGGCCAATGATTGTTCATTTTTTTCTTCTTAAATTGCTCAAGAAGAATTGGCTCTAAATGAGAATTATAATGATAATCATTCTCATTTAGAAAAACAAGGATTTATTTAGTTATTTCCTTTGATTGCAAAATAAAGCCCAAGAGCAAATAAGAAAATCTGCTCACTCATAAATAATTTTTCTGTGATAAACCAATCAGAATGGACCAAGTAAAATGCACCTGTCATGATTACTAAGACCGCGCCACCACCCAATCTAGTTATTAAATGACCTGTGGCACCAAGAAATCCACCCAAAATAACAGCAGCCCCAGCTGTAATCTCACCCATCGCCACAAGGCTGACTACAATTTCAGGAGCAGCAATGCCCATGCTTTCGAACCAGGTCACCATCTTCTCTGGTGGCAGAGGGAACTTACCAAGCCCATGTAAAATAAAAGAGGTGCCTAACACCAACCTTAATATCCACGGAGCCAGGCCTTGGAAAGGTTTAGCTATTCCGTCTAAGTAATTTGAAATATTCATATCATCTCCTATGTAAATTTATTGTATCTGAAGTCTTAAAAAGAATTGTAAAAATTTGATATGTCCCAATAATTAATAAAAAGAGGAATTAATTATGTTTAATCCATTAAAAATGGCTGGCGATCTCAAGGGTATGGAAAAAATGCTTAAGCCTGCGCTTGAAAAGTTTATGAAGGAATCTGGTTTTGTAAAACAAGCTGAATTAGAAAAATTAGAACAGCGAGTTGGCGAATTGGAAAAAAAGTTAGCAGATCTTAACTAAGAGAACTTAGTTACCTTCATAAAAAAAGAGTCTTTCAATATCATCTTCGCTGGTAGATTCTCCATATTGAATCTCAATCACATGGCATGCTGCTTCTGATGGATTGATTAATTGATGCCAAGCACCCTGTCGCACATGAAATATATCATCTGTACCAAGCTCTGTATCAGAAGTATTCTCTGGATCAGTTGTGCTATATTTTACAAGGCATGAGCCTTTGCTGATAAACCATACCTCACTTCTCTCTTGGTGCCTTTGAAAGGACATGCCTTTCCCGGGATCTATAATTAGCTCTTTAACTTTAATTCTAGAGTCTTGGAATAAATTATAGAACTTTCCCCAAACTCTATCATCGCTTGTGTACCGCCATTCCTTCAAGATAGCGCTAGAAGAATTCATTTTATGATCTCCCCCTACGCTAAATTCAAAAGTAATACCCTCAACTGCCATCTCTGGAATATTGTGGGATGTTCGATCTCCCCCATTGCAGAAAATAATCTCATCAGCTGGATATTTTAATTTAACTTCTTCTAAGGCTAGTGAGCAACTACCCCCACTGTCATCTTCAAAGCCAGTAACTTCATCTACTACCTGTAAATTAGATACGATGATTTCTCTTTCTGCGAAAGGCATGAAAAAGTTACCTTTTTTTCTTTGGAGCCAAGCATCGCTATTTAAAGCAACTAGTAGGTGGTCTCCAAGCTTTTTTGCAGCTTTGAAGTATTCAATATGCCCAGAATGAAGGGGATCGAATCCTCCGCTGACAACTATAATTTTAATTTTAAACCCCCTCCACTTTTAGGAGGTGTAATTATACAATTTAATTAGGGTGGGTTGCCAAGACTAAGGCTGTCTAATTAATGCCACCATGTCAGTAACTTCTTTAGGAGGTTCTGGGTAAAATCTTGAGATTAGAATTGCTATAGAGAAATTAATAAGCATGCCGATAAACCCTATGCCCTCTGGGGAGATTGAGCCAATCCAAAAGCTAGCATTATCGAATCCTGGGTTAAGAAATTTATAATAAACAATGTAGCTAGAGGTAAAGACTAATCCTGCGACCATGCCAGCAATAGCGCCTTCTTTATTCATTGATTTAGAAAAAATGCCTAGAAGCAATGCTGGAAAAATTGTTGCGGCTGCCAATCCAAACGCAAAGGCTACAACCTGAGCAACAAACCCTGGTGGGAAAATCCCAAAAAGTCCGGCAATTACAATTGCAACCGCAGCTGCGCATCGTGCATAAAATAATTCCTGTTTTTCTGAGATATTAGGTTTAAATGTTTTCTTTAATAAGTCATGCGATATGGAGGAAGAGATAACTAAAAGCAATCCTGCGGCTGTAGAGAGAGCTGCAGCCAAGCCTCCTGCTGCAACCAGTGCAATGACCCAGCCTGGCAGTTTAGCTATTTCAGGATTAGCAAGAACCATAATATCTTTATCAATATAAATTTCATTTTGATTGGAGGTATTACTGGTATTGCTAGTTAACCTCTCACCATGATCTCCAGTAGCATCTATAAACTGCGGCCTGTTATCCTCAAAGGTATTGCCAGCTGAATAATGAATGATGCCATCATTATTTTTATCGTTCCATGCAATCAATCCTATGCCTTCCCAGTTCTTAAACCAGCTTGGTGAAGATGAATACTGCGTATCTTGAATAGAATCGATGAAGTTCATTCTTGCAAATGCTCCAACCGCAGGTGCAGTCGTATACAGCAAGGCGATAAATATGAGCGCATAGCCAGCTGATTTTCTAGCATCTTGAACAGAAGGTACTGTAAAAAATCTAACGATGACATGCGGAAGCCCTGCTGTTCCAAACATTAGCGCTGCTGTGATACAAAAAATATCTATGGTGCTTTTAGAGCTCTCCGTATAGGCCAAGAAGCCTAGCTCAGTTGTCACTTGGTCTAATTTATCTAATAAGTATGTCGAACTATCAACGAGGGTATCCCCAAATCCAAATTGAGGAATAGGATTGCCAGTCATTAAAATAGAAATAAAAATTGCAGGCACAAGATAGGCAAAAATTAACACACAATACTGAGCGACTTGTGTGTATGTGATACCTTTCATTCCACCAAGTACAGCGTAAAAAAAGACGATGGCCATGCCAATCATCACGCCCATATTAATGTCGACCTCTAGGAATCTTGAAAAAACAATGCCAACTCCTCGCATCTGCCCTGCAACATAGGTAAATGAAACAAAGATTAAGCACACCACCGCCACTAACCTGGCAGCTTTTGAGTAGTAGCGAGTTCCTATAAAATCTGGCACAGTAAATTGCCCAAATTTTCTGAGGTATGGCGCTAAGAGTAGTGCCAATAAGACATATCCGCCTGTCCAGCCCATTAAATAGACTGAGCCATCTTTTCCCATGAAGGCAATTAAACCCGCCATGGAGATGAATGAAGCCGCAGACATCCAATCTGCTGCTGTTGCCATGCCATTGGCGATCGGGTTGACTCCTTTTCCTGCAATATAAAAATCACTGGTGGATTTGGCCCGAGACCAAATAGCGATGCCTATGTATAAAGCAAAGGAGAGTCCGACAAAAAGATAGGTAAGGGCCTGTGTGCTCATTTCTTATCTAAGTCTTGAGATACTTCTTCTTGATATTTCTTGTCGAGTCGATTCATCAAGGTGATGTAAATAAATATTAATAAAACAAAAATATAAATACTGCCTTGTTGCGCAAACCAAAATCCTAACTTAAATCCACCTACTTGAATATTATCCAGCGCATCAGACCAAATGATGCCAAACCCAAATGATGCTATGAACCAAATAGCTAACAATGAGATTAGAATTCTTATGTTTGATTTCCAGTAAGACTGGCTTGGGGTATTTTTCAAAATAAATCTTATATGTAAATACTTATCTAGGCATCAACTTTGATAAGCTCGATATCAAATACTAATGCAGCGTTTGGTGGGATAGTTGGCCTGCCCTCTTCTCCATAGGCTAAATCAGGGTGTATGAATACCTTCCATTTATCGCCAGGTCGCATCATAGAGATGGCTTTCTGACAGCCTGGAATCAGCTGAGAGAGGTTAATGATTAGAGGCTCGCCCATATCAACTGAGCTCCAAAATACAGCTCCATCTTTTAAAGTGCCATGAAAATGAGCTGTAATGGTGTCTGAAAGCTTTGCTGGTTCTGCTGCTGGATCACCCGATGAAATGACTGAGTACTGAAGGCCCGGTTCAATTTCTGTGACACCTTCTTGCAAAAGGTTGCTTGATAAAAAGTTTTCACTATCTTGTAAATTTTCGTTCAATTGTGGATCCTGGCTACAGCCAGCAAATAAAAGTAAACAACAGCAACTAAAGATAATATTTTGCATTACCCAAGTATGCCAAAAAAACCTAATTCTTTATTTCTTTTTTTCTTTTTTCTCAGCTCTTTTTTCTTTGAGTGTCTTACCCTTCTTTTTTTCGTTTTTTTGTTTATCTAAGCCTTTAGCCATGATGAGTGCTCCTATGCGTTAAGTTTATAAATTTAGTATGCCAAAAAATTTGTTTTAGTTCGCTTTATTGAAAGTATTTTTTACAAGCAGGCTTACGGATTTTTCCCAAACCTCATCTAAGAGCTCACTAAACACTACCCATAGAGTGATTTGATCAAAGTTAAAGCGATTATTATGCATGCTGTATCCACTCAACAATTCATGAAATTCATTTTTATTTAACCTGTAGGTTCTTACAAGCGAGGCTATGTCAAAGCCAGGATGATTTAAACCAGCATATTCCCAGTCTAAAAAGTAACACTGTTGATTCCAAAGAATATTTCCTTTGTTTAAGTCATTGTGAGATAAAACATAGTTGATGCCATCAGCAGTTAATTCATCATAGAGACTTAATGTTTTTTGCACTAAAGATTCATGAGATGAATCCTCTAACAAGTTTTTATATAGATGTAGGGACTCAGAAAATATATCTTTAGATTGTTTTGGGGTGCTAGTTCCATGAATCACACGCAAAGTGCTTCCAAGCGATTGCAGAGAACTCTCTTGATTGGCTGAATTCAGTAAGAATTGGTCGCCTTCAACAAACTTCCAAATCATCAACCCCTGTGCCGTATCGTGATAAAGAATTTTTGGTGCTATTCTTAAATGTTGGATGCTTTTAAGTAGAATCAATTCATTCCTTCTGTCGATTGCAAGCAAAGAGGCGCTTGGAAGGTCAAATCTAATGACCGCCTTTGTATTGTTGAGGGTGCATAAAAATACTTGAGAAATTGGGCTTGATTTAAGACTGTCTTGGAGGGTGAACTTACCCGGAATTGTGTTTATTCTTTCGGCCAGTTTAAGCATGGATGTTATTTCTTATTTTGCTCCAAGATTGGTAGCCAAAATAAATAATGACTATGTAAACTAAGAATAAAAATGCTGTCAGCCAAAGATCCCTAGCAATGAATAAAACAATAGATATTGAATCAATAACAAGCCAATAAATCCAGTTTTCCAATAATTGTTTTGCAACCATGTATGTAGCCACTACAGCACCCCAAGTCACCAGTGCGTCAAAGAAAGGCAAAGCTGCATCTGTATATGATTTTAAGACTAGACCAGAAAGCAAAGATAAAACTAAAATAATTGAGATAGCAACTAGATGTTGAGATTTACTCCAGGTATTCACAACAAAAATTTTTTGATTGCTGGCGCTCTTACTCCATTGCGACCAACCATAAAAACCCATGACTACGTAATAAATTTGTAGATTCGCCTCCATGTATAAACCAGCTTTGCGCATAATAAAAAAGTATAAAACTGCACTGATAATCCCGGCTACCCAGCATAGGATATTCTGCTTAACTGCCAGAGCGAGATAAAGAATTGCAAAAATGACTGCCGTAATTTCTATCCAGTTCTGACTGATAAAGCTAAAAATCATATCGAACTGAAATTCCTATATGTCTTGGGTCGCCATGTCTTTCATACAATGTATCAATAAAATTTGGTGCTTCATTGCCAAAGTAAAAGCCTCTCACGGCATAGTATTCATCAAAGAGATTTCTTACCCAGAATTCATAATTCCACTGATTTTTAACATAGCCTAAATTTAGATTAGCCATAGTGTATGACTTAGATCTGTTGTTATGAGAATCACTGTAATAAAAACTGGTGTTGCCGGTAAAATCAATAGCCAGGTATGTGTTTGTGGTTGGGATCCAATTTAATCCAAGTGCATAACTTTTCTCAGGAGCGTGAGCTTGGGCGCGACCCTCAAGATCCCTTCTAGATTGCCAATTCTTAATTTCAGTTTTCAGTATTCCTAAATTAAGAAATATTCCCAAGGATTCAGTAATGTCCATGTCCATCTTCATTTCTAATCCATGGTTAACTCCTTCTGCTGCATTTTGAGTCAAGAAAGAAAAGGTATTGGGATCGCTTGGATCAGTTTGTGTGGATATAAGAACCTGCTGATCTTCGCGATCTGAATAAAATAGCACTCCATTAAAATTGATTGTAGAATCCAGAAGCTTTGTATTTATTCCAATTTCATAATTGGTTAAAAATTCAGGATCATAAGCTACATTATTATTTATTGAGTTAGCGCCTAGCCCTAGCCCAAGATTGAAGCCACCTTGCTTATAACCCTTTGCCAAGCTTGCATAGAGACTTGAACCATTGACTGTGCTTTTAATCAAAGAGATTTTTCCTCCAGACATCTGGTCTGTTGGGTTAAATGATTCTTGCAAAGAGTCTGAGTAATCAGCTTCCCAATCTTCCCAGCGCACCCCCATGGAAAGCTTCAATGCAGCAGAGAGTAGATAATCTAAATTACCAAACACTGAGAAGTTTGAAGACTTGTAGCGACTAGATGACTCAAATTTACTTGCATAGGGCCCGTAGGGATCAGAGGGATCGCCATACAGTCCGTCGTCTTTTTTAAGGTTTGTTTCTTTTAACTCTAAGTAATTTACTCCAGCCACCCACTCAATAAAGTGATCTTTTGAAAAGTCAGCTGCATTAGAGACAGCCCTAAGTTCCTGATTAAATGATTTTCTATCCCTTTGAGTCTCAGAGAAATAATCATAGGTATAAGGGGCATGAGAATAAGCGTTGCCCCAATCAGCATCGTAACTAAATATTACATCTGTATCGGTGGCACTGGTAAAACTTTGTAACTCAAAACCCTCAAATGAATGAAAAACTTTTATGCCATATGAGTTAGTTTTCTGAGAATCCATGCCAGGTCTATCTGCAAGAGTATTCAAGCTGCCATCTATAGTCCAAATATCAGCTGGGTCATCTAAATCAACCTGAGAAATAAGAAATTTAAGCTGGGTGTCACCTGTTAACTGCCACTTCACTTTTAAGCGGCTGGTGCTCTCATTTTTACGAGATGTATCCGATCTTTGTAAGTATAAATTTTTACGAAACCCATCTGCCTGATCTTTTCTTAAAACAAGCCTATAAGTAATGTCTTTGTTTTTATCTAAGGGGCCTCCAAACGCAACTCCAGCACTCGTTATCCCATAGGTCCCTTTGGTTAATTCGCTGGTGCCCTCAAAGTTTTCAGTGGGATCTTTTGTTTGGATATAGATAAGTCCAGCCAGTGCATTGGCACCAATTCTAGATCCCTGCGGCCCTCTATAAACCTCGATTTGATCTACATCAAAAGTCGTTGCAATGCCGCCTTGACCTGAATAGTCAATGTCGTCTATTAAAAATCCTACAGAAGAATTCGGGGTGCCTTGATAACCAGACCGTTCTCCAATGCCTCTAATTTGAAAATATCGAGCTCTAGAGTCACTGGCAGCAAAATTTAAATTTGGCACTAAATAAGATAATTGCTCAAAGTGTTTCATTGACTGAGCCTTGATAACCTCAGAATCTAGAAAAATTACACTGGAATCTTCTTGAGCGACAGGTATTTGTCTCCAGCTGCCTTTCACCACTATCTCTTCAATAGTGTCTGAGAAAACTTCTATGCTAAAAAAAGAGATCAGCGTTGTAACTAAAAAAACAAGCGCGCTGCTTTTGGTGATATTCATGCAATTCCTCCGCCATTATTATATGGATCAGGTTCAAAGGGTTCTTGTGAAAGTCTCAGACCGAAATAGCCGCCCCTTTGCAGTTATGAACTCATTATTACATACACAGATATAAATTAATTTTTTTTGAATAGTGCGCTCGGGAGGACTGGAACCTCCGGCTAATGGATTATGAGATTAGTGATCTTCGGCCTCGGAAGTCTCAATCATTGAATGAGTCACATGATCAGCTGGCTGCTGGCAAAAATCTCTCTCGGGCTTCATTGTCTCGAATGGGCAGTTACTTTAATCCGCGGTTATTTGAGTTTGATGGTCGTACGGTGATGCTCCAAACACAATTGCCTTGGCTGATACCTATATCGAGCGGCGCTCTCCCTGGCTAAAAAGAATCAATAACGCGAATTCTGTCCTCGTACTTGGGTTCATAAACCCCCTTGCCTTCTAAAAAATTTTCAACTGCATCCACCACAAGAACGCCACTATCTATGTACTCAATTGAATTTTGAAATTCCCAATAGCCATCCCCGCCTTGTGTAACAAAATTTGGGGCAGCAACCCAATATTCTGCCATATCATCAACCACTTCACCCTTAATCCATATTTTGTGTGCCTCTGCACCAGGGGTAAAAGAATATTTAGAGTTTTTGGATACCTGTAATATCCCATTAGTCATTCCAGCAGCATGATTAAATATTTTTTTTACTTGAGAGCCCTTTAATTTTGTCATCACCACTGTATTTGGAAATGGGAAGGCAGAGATTAAGTCTCCTTTGGTGACCAAACCCGAATTAATATCCTGTCTTAAAGCGCCACTATTCACTACAGCAAAATCAATCCTTTCATCAAAAGCTGCAATCGCATCTGCAAAGAGATTGCCCATGTTAGATTCTTTGCCATAGGCTCTAACCATTTTTTCTGTGGAAGAGGTTACAGGTCTTGAGGCTATTTTTTCTACTTCCTTTTGCCAAAAAGTAACCTCCGTAAGCATGTCCGGATCATCCTCTATCTCATCATCAAAAATAGTGATTAGCTCATTTGAGTGTGAGACTATCTGCTCCTTTTCTGTATCGTATTTTATTTGTAATTTACCTAGTTCAGTGGTGTAGGCATTTGTTGAAACAATGATCGTTCCATTAGAGATAAGAGCCTTGGGGGTGCCTTGATGTGCATGCCCTGAAACAATCACATCTACTCCTGGAACATTTTTAGCAAGCAGAATATCCTTGTAAAGATTTCTTTCAACATCTGTCAATCCAATGCTGGACTGTCTTCCTGGCATGCCTTGATGGATGCTCAGTATTATTAAGTCAGTAAGTGGCTCAAGCTCTGCTATGTATTTTCTTAAATATTCCTCTTCATCTCTGGCCTCGATACCCTCCGTCATTTTGAAGTTAATCGTGTCATTAAATGCAAATTTTCCATGCAGCCCAATCACACCAATTCTTAGGCCTCCCTTTTTGATTATTGTGTAAGGATTCTCCCAAACTAATTGATCTGTGCCTTCAAAAAAAATATTACCGTTCAAAATTGGAAAGGTCGCTTCTTGCATTTGCTCCAGCATATTATCCCAGCCATGATCAAACTCATGATTACCAATACAGGCTGCATCAAGCCCAAGATAATTCATTGAGTTAATAACAGCTTTGCCTTTGGTTAATGTGCTGACATAAGGGCCGGAAAAATAATCTCCTGAGTCGATGTAAACAGTATTTGGATTATCTGCTTTTTCTTGCTTGATCAAGGTAGCTAAATTAGCAAAGCCACCTACTTCTCTGGAATCACTTATCCAAGTTTCGATATGAGGCAGCAAGTGGGAATGCAGATCATTGGTGTGAAGTATGGTGATTTCTTTTATTTCTGCATAAGAAACAAAAGATACAAAGAATATAAAAGTAAAAGCTACAATTTTTTTAAGCATACAAAATATTTTATACCCTTATAAATTAATTTCCTTGGTAAAGTTGTCTTATGTCTAAATTATTGTTGCCTACACTTCTGCTCATCTCTTGCCTTTTCAGCTCTAGTAGCGAATCCAAAATGGTAGAAAAAATATCCGAACCTGTGGCTCAAGACGCCAATCTAATAACTCGAGCAAAGGCCATACATGCCTCGGCATTGACCCTGGATGCCCATGCAGATATCGAAATACCTGGTAAACCCTCAAGCTATGTTGGCAGGGATGGTCTATCAAAAGTAGCGCCAAGTAAAATGCAAGCTGGGGGCTTAGATGCAGTAGTAATGGCTATAGCCGTCGGTCCTATGCCTAGAAATACTGGCGGTTACGCTGCGGCAAAAATACTTGCTCAAACAAAGCTCGAAGCAGTTAAGGCGCTGGCTGCAGATATAACCAACAACAGCGTAATAGCATTAAACACAGACCAATTGATTGAAGCTGAACATCAAGGAAAATCAGCGCTTATTCTTGGGTTTCAGAATGCATTGATTCTTGGCAAAGAAATAGATGGCATTGATGCTTTGTATAACTCTGGGATCAGAGTTTTCGCTCTCACTCACATGGGTCACAATGATTTTGCTGATTCATCACGCACTCTGTTTGATGGTAAAACTAATACGCGAGAGCCTGATGCAGAGCATGGGGGCTTATCTTCTTTAGGTAAAGAAGCTATACAAAAAATTAATAACCTCGGCGGCATTATGGATATCTCACAATTATCCAGCCAGGCAGCATTGCAAGCAATTGAGCTATCTACCGCGCCTGTCATAGCCAGCCATTCCAACGTACGCTCCTTAACTGACGTTAGTCGCAATCTGTCGAATGCAGAGATTGATCGCATTGGTGAAACTGGAGGTGTTATTCATGTTGCTCCATTTCGAGGTTACTTATTTGATTCTGCGGATCCAAACATGGATAGAGCTATTCGCTCTATTCGAAAAGAGTCAGGAATAGATGAAGATTATTTGTATCCATTTGAACTTTACTGGGAGATTGAAGACAGCTCTATAAAAAAAGATTTTATAACTCGCATCAGTATTCAGCTTGGACCCATAGGCCTAAATGAAATGTTAGATCATATTGATTACATTGCTAAAAGAATTGGCATTGATCATGTTGGCATTGGCACTGATTTTAACCATGGCAGTGGCATAGAAGGCTTTGATGATGCAAGCGAAGCGCTGAACGTTACAATAGGGCTTCTTGAGCGCGGCTACAGCGAAGATGACATTATAAAAATTTGGGGTGGTAACTTTGTTCGTGTATGGAAAGCGGCAGAACAAGCAGCGGAAACATAGCCTAAATTACCAAAAGAATTGTTAAGAAAAACAAGTTAGCTAAGAAGCTGGTGGGTCTGGGTGGACTCGAACCACCGACCTCACCCTTATCAGGGGTGCGCTCTAACCAAGCTGAGCTACAGACCCGCTTAACTGCGGACACGCATTTTAGCTGTTATTTCTTCAGGAATAAAGACTATTCAAATAATCTAAATCAGATTAATGCCCATCACAATCAAACAGATAATTGAACCAAACCAAGTCAGGCTTCTAATAGGCTGTGCAACATAACCCACTTCATTTGCTGGTTTAGCATTAAAGCCAGTGATGTAGAGCAAAACAAATATAATTCTTAGGGCTAGCCAGATCGAAGCGACTAATACATTGGCCTCAACTCCTAGGTGCATAGATAAAAGCGCAAATGCAAAAAATACGGGTAAAGACTCGCGAAGATTATGCACAGCCTTTCTCGCACTTTCGCCAGCTGCCTCTCCAGACCTCTTGGTCAATGGCATAGGTAGGATAAGTTGAACCAAATAAAGCAGCCCTGTAAATAAAATGATGGTGGTCATGTCGATCTCCTGTATTTTCTAACTATTATATTTAATTCTCTAAAGCGTTCCCTTGTCTCTCATTTCTTTTCTAATTTTGGTGGCGCTAATATCAGTGATCGCCTCATCAAAAATTTCTTCATCAAATTTATAGCCCACTCCTCTGCCATAAGTAATGTTCACAATATTTGGCACCAGCATAATCTCGTAATCCTGTCCGCGCCTGAAGCTATCCCTCGCTAAGCCCTCTTCGATATTTTGGCAGACTGCATCCCAGTCAAATGGGTTATCATCCTGGCCATCCCCGCCAGATGCACCTTGCACATCTCTAACCTGAATAATGACCTGCCCTGTTTTTGCAACACATCTTTTAAATAAAGCTTGATGGCCATCGTGCCAAGGTTGCCATCTTCCAAGCATCTGAACTGTGGGTTTTTTCCAATCAAACATTTTTTAAAATCTCCTTGGCAAGATCTTCATGATTCTGCTCATTCCATTCGGTGATGTGGAAGTCTACCTTATCAGGGTTTTGAAATAGCTTATTGGTATCTTCATATCTACCTTCTGTAATTGTATCCATCCAGATCACCAAGTCCGCTTCAAAATTTTCTCGGGTCTGTTTGGTGGGGCAAACAAAATCACACACGACATATCGACCATGCGCTTTCTCAAAATCTGCAAAGGTTCTCATGCGCATGGATTGTCTAGCTCTTCCTTCATTAGAAAAATCCCAATCATTTGCCATCTCTCTAACCTTGTCTGCGTTATACCAAGCAGCATTCAGCAAGGGAACTAATCTTTCTGTTAGGTATGTTTTTCCACTGCCAGGCAAGCCCATGACTAATATTTTCATAATAATTAATTGGTTTTTTCGAGTGATTGATGGAGACTAAAAAATAAATAAAACAAGGGCATGGTTGCAGCATACTTTAATAAAGTAGCTAGGACTAGAAACCCTAATCCTGAGTCAATACCAACAATGCTACCCACCAAGCCAAAAATAATTTGGATTCCCATGAAGGCTGAAGTGAGAACAAATAACTTGGTACCAAACTCATCGGTGGCCCGCCATGACTCCCCTAAAGAATCCAAGGCACCTTTATCACTAAACATAATGTATAGAGGAAATAATCCTAATCTTGCATACAAGTAAAAACCCGGAAAAACTAGCATGATAAAACCGATGCCATAAGCGAGTGAGTGAAGTAAATTGCCCAGTAATAATGGGAAAAATTTCTTGATGCCTGAGAGCAATGATTGATAGGGAGATGCTGCATTGCTGAGAGTGAGACCTTTAAAGGCAACCATGGCGCCGCCAGATAAGCCCACAGATAAAATAAGTGATAGGACGACTAGCACAAAAAGTTGGCCAGAGATGGATGAAATAAGCTCCAAGGCAGCGCTATCTGACATATTGGAGCCTACCCCCATAGACATCACAAGATGAGCCAATGCAACTTCAACGGTCATTACCGGCAAACACAAAATAAATAAGTAGCTTATGTGGCGAACGCAAAAACTGATGGAGGAGAAGAACTGTTGCATATTTCTATTATGAGTTGATGAACGAAAAGATGAAAGTTAAAGGGTAATTTTTTTAAACTTGCGCTTTCCTACTTGATAAATAGCGGTGCTATCTTTCAATACAGAGTGCTTGGGATCAGTAATTTTTTTCTCATCAATGCGAACGCCTCCCTGTTTGATCAGGCGCATTGCCTCTGAAGTACTATCCGTCATGCCTGCTTCTTTTAATAAATTGGGAAGTAAGATTGAATCTTCTTTCCACTCCAATGTCAGCTCTTCAATGCTATCTGGAATATTTTTTTTCTGGAATTGATTAATGAAATTTTTCTCCGCTTCATTTGCAGCTTCATCATCATGGAAGCGAGCTATTAACTCTTTGGCTAAAGAAATCTTGATATCTCGAGGGTTCATACCATCGGCCTGCTGTGCTTGTAATAGTTGAATGTCCTCAGATGATTTGAAGCTCAGCAAATCAAACCAACGCCACATGAGCTCGTCTGAAATAGACATAATTTTTCCAAACATTTCTTCGGGTGCTTCATCTATCCCCACATAATTTCCAAGAGATTTTGACATTTTATTTATGCCATCTAGGCCCTCAAGAATAGGCACCGTAATAACCACTTGGGGCTCTTGATCGTAGGTTCTTTGTAATTCTCTGCCCACCAAAAGGTTAAACTTCTGATCTGTGCCACCCAGCTCTACATCTGCCTCTAACGCAATGGAATCATAGGCTTGAATTAAAGGGTATAAGAACTCATGAATGGCTATGCTTTGATTCGATTTATAGCGCTTGCTAAAATCGTCCCTCTCTAACATTCGCGCAAGATTATATTGAGAGGCCAATTTGATGATGCCTTCAGCACCTAGCTTCTTACACCATTCTGAATTAAACCTGACTTCTGTCAGTTGCGGATCTAATATTTTAAAGACTTGTTTGGTATAAGTTTCAGAGTTTTTTTCTATGTCTGCTGCATCTAGCGGCGGACGAGTTTTATTCTTGCCTGTGGGATCACCAATCATCGCAGTAAAATCACCAATTAAAAATATAACTTTGTGTCCCAATTGCTGAAAATGTCTAAGCTTGTTGATTAAAACCGTGTGTCCTAAATGTAAATCTGGCGCCGTTGGATCAAACCCTGCTTTAACAATAAGTTGTTTTTTTGTTTTCAGTTTAGAAATTAATTCCGCCTCATTGAGCAGCTCGTCAATTCCGCGTTTAATTAAATTGAGGTTATCTTCCATGATTTATCATTTATTATAGTATTTAATAGACCAAAAAGTTTAATTCATATGGCCGAACCTCGAAGCGCAACATTTATTTTTCCCCCTCGAGTTAAAGGTGTAAAAATTCAAAGCAGTGAGGATTTATTTCCTGTGGGCAAAATATACTGTGTTGGCAAAAACTATGAAGATCATGCAAAAGAGATGGGGGGGAGCGTTGATAGAGACCAGCCATTCTTTTTTAGCAAGCCGCCACAGGCTATTACACAATCTCCATCTATCCCCTTTCCCACTCAAACAAATGACCTCCATCACGAAGTAGAGCTCGTAGTATTCTTAAGCTCTAAATGTACAAATATAGAGCCAGCTCAAGCCGCTCAACATATCTTTGGGTATGGAGTTGGCGTTGATCTAACAAAAAGAGATTTACAAGCAGCAGCCAAAGAGAATAGAAAGCCTTGGGATCTAAGCAAAGGATTTGATAATTCTGCACCTATATCAAAAATTTTTAAGAATGAAGGTGTCATTTTGAGAGAGGGAGAGATCAAATTAAAGGTTAATGGTCAGGAGAGGCAATTAAGTAATCTTTCTTATATGGCTTGGGGGGTTGATGAGATTATTAGCTGGTTATCAAAATTTATTACTCTCAATCCCGGTGATATTATTTTTACTGGAACTCCAGCAGGTGTTAGCGCACTAAATCCAGGCGATCAAATCGAAGCAAGCATTCAATCGGTTGGTGAGCTTTCTTTTAAACTATTGTGAAAGATTAATTAGGCCATGATTTTAATAAAAAATGCATGGGGAGTAATCCTCTCTTATGGCTTGCTGGCTCTATTGGTGGTTTTCATCATTGTGGATGTAGGCTCAGAATCAGAAATAAAAAAGGTAGAGGAAATCAATGAGATACGGGCAATCCCTATGCTGGAACTAGACCAAATTCCAACCAAAGAAATTCATATGGTGCAAAGTGGAGAAAATTTATCTGTTATTTTTGAAAAGTATAAAGTTACATTGGGTTCAACCTATCAAATTTTTAGGGCAGACAAAACGGGGGAGGTTAAAAACTTGCAACCGGGTGATAGGCTAGAATTTTCTTTTTTAGATAGCAAAATTCAATCTATTGACATAATTAAGAGCCCCTTCTTAGGATTTAAAATCCTCATTTTGCCTGAGATAAAAATTAGCAGGATAGAGAAGATGCCTGATTTAATCCAATCATTTAATTCTGGAGTGATTGAATCATCATTCTATTTAACAGGCTTAAAAGAAGCTATCCCAGAAAGCGTGATTATGGACTTAGCCTATATTTTTGGCTGGGATATTGATTTTATTTTTGATATTCGCGAGGGAGATAAATTCAGGATCCTTTATGAAACTGCATTCATTGATGGCGTCAAAGTCGACAATGGCAGTATTTTATTTGCAGAATTTTTTAGCAAGCAGAAGAAATTTACAGCTATAAGGTACAAAGGTAAAAGCAAAACATGGGATTACTTTGATGAAAAAGGTGAAAGCTTGGAAAAAGCTTTTTTGAGGGCGCCACTAGATTTTGCCTATGTTAGCTCCCATTTTAATCCCAATAGAAGACATCCCATCTTAAATAAAATTAGAGCCCACAATGGGGTTGATTATGCTGCCAAAAGAGGAACCCCAATCAGGGCAACGGGAGAAGGTGTTATTGAATCAGTCGGATGGAAGGGAGGTTACGGAAGATCTGTGGTGATTCGTCATGGAGGAGATATCACAACCTTGTATGCTCATATGGAGAAATATAATTCATCCTTGGCAACAGGAATAAAAGTGAAACAAGGGCAAACTATTGGCTATGTTGGGGATTCAGGTTTGGCAACCGCTCCCCATCTTCATTATGAGTTTCGTGTGGGAGACAAAAGAACTGATCCTTTGAAAGTGGCTCTGCCTTCCGCCCTTCCGTTATCAAAGCTGCATATCACATATTTTCAAACACTGAGATCGCAATATGAAGAGGTATCTAATGCCTTATTATTACGAGATCCAAATGTAGCAGCTTTTGAATAAAATTTTTATAGGAACCATGAGTGGTACCAGCTATGACGGTATAGATGTGTGTGCAATGTCACTGAATCCGGAAATAAAACTTTTACATTTTGCCTCGTATAAGTATCCAAAGAAACTTAGAGAGGAGATTGCAGGGGTCATAGAGCATCAAACTCTTAGCCTGCAAAAATACGGTGAGCTAGACCATCAAATTGGCTTAGCGTTTGCAAGTGCTATTAATAATTTTATCTTACAAAATAACATAGCGAGATCTAAGATCGGCGCTGTTGGATTGTCTGGCCAAACACTATGGCATCACCCTAAGGGCAAGTATCCATTTTCAATTCAAGCTGGTGACGCTCAGCTAATTGCAAAAATATGCAAAATTGATGTTGTAAGTGATTTCCGAAATGGCCATATTAAGCTGGGTGGCGAAGGAGCCCCTTTAGTTCCAGAGTTTCATCAGCAAATATTTGCCTCCACCAAACAATCGCGATTAATACTTAACATTGGTGGAATTGCTAATTACTCCTTCCTGGAAAAGTCCAAAGGGTTTATGGGATCAGATTCTGGCCCCGGCAATGCTCTGTTAGATGCTTATTGTCAAAAATATCTTGCTCGCCCGTTTGATAAAAATGGATTGATGGCAAGGAAAGGCCTGATTCATTTAAGCTCTTTGAATAAAATGCTAACTCACCCCTTTTTTAACAAAAGATCTCCTAAATCTACAGGCAAGGAAGTTTTTAACCTTTCTTTTCTGCCGCAAGCTCTACTTAAACAACCGCATGAAAATATTTTAGCCACCTTAACTGAGTTATCCGCAATTACGATTGGCCGATCAATTCGATTAAAAGAAAAATTAGTTGAAGTGATCATTGTTTGCGGCGGCGGAATTAATAATGCATTTTTGCTAGAGCGAATCGGTCATTACACATCTACTCCTCTGCGGTCATCTGAGATCTTTGGTTTTGAACCTCAATCCATTGAGGCCATGGCATTTGGTTGGCTCGCAAGCCAAAGAGTGAAGCAATTACCTTTAAAGGTAAAAAAGAAAAAGGGTTTAGTGGGAACGGTAAATAAATTTAAATAGTAAAGGACTCGCCACAGCCACAGGTAGTCTTTGCGTTTGGATTCGTAACTATGAATCTAGAGCCAGCAAGATCTTCAACATAGTCTAGAGATGATCCGAAAAGATATGGATATGACAAAGAATCTAACAAGATAGCAAAATCTTGAAATGGAATGACATCGTCATCAGCTTCTGGGGTGTCATCAAATTTAAACCCATACTGAAAACCAGAGCACCCACCGCCAGTTACATACACACGAAAATTATTAGTCTCATTGGTTGGAAGCAAAGATTGAATCCGTTCAATTGCACTTGCAGTTAAGTTGATGGAAAAAGATTCATGGCTCATAAACAATAGTTTAAAGGATTAAAGATAGGTTCAACAAATAGATAAGAAAGTTTTTTTCTATAGATGCACTATAGGAGATAAAATACTAAAAATGAGCCTTTACCTAATATACAAAACACTGCATATACTTTTTATGGTTTCATGGTTCGCAGGGATTTTTTATCTACCCAGGTTATTTGTCTATCATGTAGAAAGCGAGAGCCTGGACGTACAAAACCAGTTGAGTGTGATGGAGAAAAAATTATTTAAATTTATTACTCCCCTTGGCATTCTGGCTGTAGTATTCGGTATCTTAATGGGATTGCTGAGCTCTGATTTAGGGGCCTTCTTTTCTCAAAATTGGATTATCGCAAAGCTTGTGGTTGTATTGGCGCTAATTGGCTATCAAACATTTTGCTGGAAAATACTGAAAGAGCTAACATCGCAGGATCATCATTGGACAGGATTTAAACTCAGGTTGTTTAATGAAGCGCCTGTACTATTATTGCTTGTTGGTATTATTGCTGCTGTGTTTAAGTTTTAAGTTTAGCCTTCTCCTCTTCACTTCTGAATCATACATCTACACTGACAATGAATAGAGTACTAAG
>Ga0307986_10001232_pt1 | contig 18703 bp, 19 predicted proteins | sample EllFjometageno82_FD_203170 | JGI IMG/M metagenome (GOLD analysis project Ga0307986, IMG submission 203170) | Marine microbial communities from Ellis Fjord, Antarctic Ocean - #82 | ecosystem: Environmental > Aquatic > Marine > Unclassified | place: Southern Ocean | collected 2014-10-09
TTACATTTTAGCCATAATTTCAATGCAAAACATATTACAAAAATGAAAATAGATAAAAAAATTATTAAAGAATTAAATGATTATTTAAACGAGTTTAATTTAACTGAAATTGAATACACTGATAAAGATACTAAGATCAAGGTGTCAAAATCAAACCCTATTAGCTCAAATCAAAATTTTAGTGTCGCTGCTTCTTCACCAATATCCAGTGAAGAAAAACCTGAAATTATATCTGGGACTGAAGTTAAATCTCCAATTATTGGTACTGCTTATCACGCACCAGAACCTGGTGCTAAAAAATTTGCTGAGATTGGTAAAAAAATTAAAAAAGGTGAAACAGTTATGATAGTTGAGGCCATGAAAACTATGAATCATGTACCTTCTACTGCTGACGGGGTTATAAAAGAAATCTGTGTGGAAGATGGCCAGCCAGTTGAGTATGGTCAAACTATTATTATTGTTGAATAATGTTTAAAAAAATTCTAATTGCAAATCGTGGAGAGATTGCGGTGAGAGTTATAAGGGCATGCAAAGAATGGGGTATTGCGACTGTTGCTGTTCACTCAGACGTAGATAGAGACAGTATGCATGTTAGACTTGCTGATGAAAGTGTTTGTATTGGCTCTCATCAACCGGCAAATAGTTATCTAAATATTCCTGCTCTAATGTCTGCAATTGAACTTACAAAAGCAGAAGCTGTACATCCTGGTTATGGTTTTTTATCTGAAAATGCAAACTTTGCTAAAGTTTTAGAAGAAAATAATATCAAATTTATTGGTGCTTCATCAAAACTTATAAAAATGATGGGGGATAAAATTCAAGCAAAAAAAATTGCTAAAGAACATGGTCTGCCTATTATTGAAGGTTCAGAGGGTGGTGTGACAGATATAAAGGATGCTAAGGAACTTTGTAAAAAAATAGGATTTCCAGTTTTAATTAAAGCTTCTGGTGGTGGCGGTGGTAAAGGAATGAAAATTGTCCACAAAGAAGAGGAGTTTGAAATATTATTTTCAACAGCTAAATCTGAAGCACAAAAATATTTTGGTAATGACGAGGTTTATATTGAAAAATTTTTTCAAAACCCAAGACACATAGAGGTGCAAATTTTATCTGGAAAAAATAGAACTGTTCATTTGCATGAAAGAGACTGTTCCGTGCAAAGAAGACACCAAAAATTAATAGAGGAAACCCCTAGCCCAGTTTTAACAGATCAAATTAGGAAAGATCTTTTTGAAAGAACTGTAAATATGGTCAGTAAAATTGGTTATGAGGGAGCTGGAACAGTTGAATTTATTTATGAAGACGGTAAATTTTATTTTTTAGAGATGAATACACGTGTCCAAGTTGAACATCCAGTAACTGAAATGGTTACAGGAATCGACATAATTAAAGAACAAATTTGGATAGCGTACACAGGTGAAACAGCCCTTAAACAAAGTGATATTATTCCAAGAGGTCATGCTATTGAGTGTAGAATTAATGCAGAAGATGCAAGTAAGAATTTTCAACCATCACCAGGGACTATAGGTATGTGTCATCAGCCATCTGGTTTTAGAACAAGAGTTGATGGTGCAATTTTCCAAGGCTGTAAAGTTACCCCTTATTATGACAGTTTAATCTGTAAAGTAATTACTCAAGGAAGAAATAGAACTGAGGCCATTCAAAGAATGAATAGATCTTTAGATGAGTTTGTAATTGATGGTATTACAACCACTATACCTCTTCATAAAGTATTACTTAACCACAAGAAGTTTATTGAATCGGATTTTAATGTGGGTTGGTTAGATAATGAAAAAGTTATTTAATAACATTTCATAAGCCAAATATTATAAACCGGGTGATCAAAAGGGTTTATTGTTGGGCTAGATGAAAAAGTCCATCCGTTAAATATAAAAACTTCATCATTATCTATATTGGTTAAATCTCTGACCTGAATATAAGCAGTTATCTCTGGGTTATCATCAAACTCTGAATTTTTACATTTTAAGCTTTTAATCAAAAGGTTCTTATATTTTTTCTCTTCACCAATCTTCAATTTTAAACGATTATTTTTAGAACTGACTTTATCTAAAATTTTTATATCAATAAATAGTCCTTCGTTGCTACCTAAAGCAAAAACAGGTGAAATGACAGTTGATAAAAAAAAATAAATTAAGACTATAAAATAATTAATTTTTCCAACTTGTATATTTTTTTTTAATCTGCTCACTGTTTATATTTGGATGATAGGCATTTTTTGTACCAGTTTGATTGGGTTGGTGGGGTTTTTGCCATTCATATTTTTCTAAATCATGCTTATTTTCAATTTTATTATTGGTAAAATGCATCCATGAATACCATTCATTTGGAATTTTCGAAGCATCAATCTCTCCACTATAAATCACCCATCTTTTACCAGCTTTACTCTGATAGTATTTGTTGCCAAAAGAATCGTTTCCAACAAATTTACCTGAGAAAATTGTTTTTAGTTTCGTTCCTAGTGTTTCCTGATTCCACCAGATGAAGATTTTTTTTAAAAGTGTCAACATATTATTTTACTAGTTCTTCAATTCTAAATTGTATAATTTAAATTAGACTAAAGTATGGATTTGTATATAAATTAATTATCTTAAGATTCATAATAAAGAATTAATTAAAGGAAAAATGGCAAAATATTTAGTAGAAACTTATTACACATGTAGCTTTAAAGTTGATCATTATCTAGATGATATCAATGAAACGGAATTAGCCAATCTTGAAAAGCGTGATGATGGAAAATTTGAAGTTCTTGACGTCAAGCTAGACACACGTAAAACTAAAAGCTTAGATCCAAACAACAAAGTAACTGAAACTAAAAAATTAGATATTATTTCTGAACAAAGCAAACCTAAGGCTATTTCAAAAGAAAACAGCACAAATTTTGTTAAAAAAATTAATGAAGGTGTTGAAAAAAGATTTAGCATGCCTGATAGAAGAAAGGGCTATATTCAAAAAGCTACTATTGGCAACCATAAAGTTTATTTACATACCGGTGAATATGAGGATGGTAAAATAGGAGAAATATTTATTGATACAAGCAAAGAAGGGGAGTTAGTAAAAGCTTTAATGAACAATTTTGCTATAGCTATATCTCTCGGTCTGCAGTATGGGGTGCCTTTAGATGAATTTATTAGCGCTTATGTTGATACTAAATTTGAACCTTCTGGAAAAGTACATGGAAATGACAGGATTATGAGTGCTTCCTCAATATTAGATTATATTTTTAGAGAATTGGCTATCTCATATCAAAATAGAGAAGATTTAGCACATACGCCTGCTATCGGTGGTTCAGATAAGTTTTCAGCAGAGGAAGAAAACACCGACGATCAAAATCAACTACTTAAAATTGTGAAGGATATTACTAGTAAGGGTTTTGTTAGAAATAATTTTAAAAAAAATCTTGTTGATTTATCTGAAGTTAAAATTAACTTAAAAGGTAAAAAATAATATTATTTTTTACCTTTTAAAGCTAATCCAAGTTCTTTAAGTTGCTCTTCATTTACCTCTGATGGTGCGTTCATCATTAAATCTTGTGCATTTTGGTTCATTGGAAACATTGTAACTTCCCGAATATTCTTTTCATTAGCTAAAAGCATTACAATTCTATCTATTCCTGGCGCTATACCTCCATGAGGTGGTGCACCATAACTTAGGGCATTAATCATCCCGCTAAATTTTTCATCGACTTGTTTTATTTGATAACCAGCAATTGAGAATAATTTATACATTAGTTCTGGTACGTGATTTCTAATCGCACCAGATGATAGCTCTATTCCATTACAAACAATGTCATATTGATAAGCTTTAATATTAAGTGGATTATCAAAATCAATATCTTTTATATCTCCTTGAGGCATTGAAAATGGATTGTGGCTAAATTCAATTTTATTGGTTATTTCATTTTTTTCAAACATTGGATAATCAACAATCCAACAAAATGCAAAAACATTTTCATCAATTATATCTAAATCTTTAGCAATTTTATCTCTAGCTTGAGAGGTTATTTTTTCAACATCATTTATTTTTCCACAAGCAAAAAATATACTATCACCCACTACGGCTCCAGTAATTTTCATAATTTCTTCTAGTGCTTCTTTAGAAAAAAATTTACCAACAGGTCCTTTAGCTGAAATATTTTTGTTTTTTTCAATTGTAAAATAAGCAAGACCAGATGCGCCTTGTTCCTTGGCCCATTTATCAATATTATCAAAAAAACTTCTAGGTTTGTCTTTTGTATTTTTGGTTATTATACATCTTACCTTGGAACCAGACTTTACAAGTTTTTTAAATATTTCAAATGTAACATCATCACGTGTAAATATTTCAGACAAATCATAAATTATTAATGGATTTCTCAAATCTGGTTTATCTGAGCCATACTTAAGCATAGATTCAACATAAGATATACGTGGAAATATTTCGTACATTAATTTTTTTGAAGAAAATTTTTTGAAAACGTTAACTATTAATTTTTCGACAACTTGAAAAATATCTTCTTGTTCAACAAATGACATTTCTAGATCAAGCTGATAAAATTCACCTGGACTTCTATCTGCTCTAGCATCTTCATCCCTGAAACATGGTGCGATTTGAAAATATTTATCAAATCCGGATACCATTATTAATTGCTTAAATTGTTGAGGTGCTTGTGGTAAGGCATAAAATTTTCCAGGATTTAATCTACTAGGTACCAAAAAATCTCTAGCTCCTTCTGGGCTTGAAGATGTTAATATTGGAGTTTGAAATTCTAAAAAACCTAATTTAAACATCTCGTTTCTAATAAATGAAATAACTTTTGATCTTAGTATAATATTATCATGTATTTTTTTTCTTCTTAAATCTAAAAATCTATATTTAAGTCTAATTTCTTCAGCATACTCTTGATCGCTAAATACAGGCATTGGAAGCTCTTTACATGTACCCAACACTTCAAATTTATCAATGTTAACTTCTATCTCACCCGTCAGAAGTTCGGAGTTAATAGTGTCGGCGCTTCTCTTAACAACTTTTCCGTTTACTTTAATTACACTTTCTAACTGAATTTTTTCTAACAATTTAAAATTTTCATTATTTTTATCAATAATACATTGAGTCATTCCATAATTGTCTCTTAAATCAATGAATAAAAGATTTCCATGATCTCTTTTTTTATTAATCCATCCAGATAATATAATTTCTTGTGCGTTATTATCTTTATTTAATTCGTTACAATTATGAGTTCTATATTTATTCACTTATTCCTTTAATGCTTCATTAATGATCTTAAAATCGATTGGTTTTTTTTTTTTTAAACTAATCTTGTCAATTTTATATATGAATTCAAATATTTTGCCATACGATCTATCAACTCTTTTAATAATGAAATCAATCAGTCTTTTATCTAGAGTAATCTGTCTGTCTGACAAATTTTTTAATATTAATGCGAACATCAGTTCATCATCAGGATTTTCAATTTTTGATAGAAGGCAGTTTTTAGTTCTTGACCTAAGGTCTTCGAGTTGAAAATCAATTTCAACTATTGGCTTTGTTGAGGTGATTAATAAAAATTTATTGTCTTGGTCTATTATATTAAAAAGTGTGTAAATAAGTTTCTCATTTATTCCTAAATTTAAATTTTCTAATATTATGTTTTGATGTGGTTTAATAGATTTTAAATTCTCATCATTTAGTAAATTAGATTCAATTCTAATTCCACTAAATTTTTTTAAAAAAATATTAGTTAAGTGAGTTTTTCCGGAAAATTTTTCTCCACTTATATTCAAGAAATTTTTTTCCCATTTAGGCCATTTATGTATTAATTCAAAAGTATGGAAATTACTTTTTCCAACATAAAAGTCGTCATCTTTAAAATTTTGTTTATAGTCGAAATCAAGTAATAATTGATTTAAACTTTTCATTTAATAATCCAAATATTATTTTTCTTTACTACTTCTAAATTTTGATTTTTCATGTCGTTGAAAAAATTTTTAGGAGAGCCATTATAAATTATTCTATATTGAATGTTGTTATTATCGAATTTTATTATATAAAATTTGGATATCAAATCCATAATACCAAATGATTTTTCTAATTTTTCTATTTTTTTATAATTCTTACTATCTACTGATAGAGTCAAAGGATGCTTAATGGATGTATTAATTTCATTATTTTTTTTCCAATAATCTTCATAAATATTTTTAAGGTTTTTTAAAATTTTTTGAAAATCTTCTTCATTTTCTAAATTAATATTTATATATTTTTGATTACTAACTTTAAGCTTATTTTTTAAATTAGTTTTAGAAAATATTTTAATTTCATTTTTATCTTTATAAATTATTGAAATTATGTAATCTCTTAAATCATATTTAGCTATTAAAGTTGAAAAGTCATAACTCTCAATTGAACCAGACATTTCTTGAATTTTATTTAAATCTTCTATGTCTTCAGTTGGTAAAATATATTCTAAGAGCTGATAGTTTTTCCTTTCATCATTCCATCTTTCATAGAAAATATTTTTGTCATATAAATAGATATTTTCTGTTTCTGTATCTACCAAAACTGGCAACAACAAAACTTTGTTTTTAATTGGCATTGATGGAAATACATTTTTTCTTTCTAAAAAATTTAAAAATTTTTTTTTATTAAAAGTGGTTTCAAGTTTTGCAAAATACTCATTGTTGATAAACTTCTCGTCACTAATTGTGAAAGAATCAATCATACTTTTAAGTTCTTTAATTGAAATATTTTTTATCTTATTCTTGTCACCTGAGGTTGTAATCATGGTAAGTAAATTTAAAAAGGAAATTTGAAACCCCTCATCTATTGCTCTATTTTTATTAAAATTTACCTCAAATGGTGATGAAATTTCGATATCAGACACCTTAAAAGTATTTGCGTGTAAAAAAGTTGTGGAAAAAATTATTATAAATAGAACGAATGAAATAAAAAATATATATAACCTTTGTAATCTTAATATTTTATTAATAATTTGCATAATTTATACTAATGAAAAAAGAAAAATTTACCTATGAAAAAAGTGGTGTAAACATAAATGCTGCTGACAATTTTATTAAGTTTATATCTAATATCTCATTAAGCAATAAAGGAAAAAAAAAAATTAATAACATTGGTGGTTTTGGGTCTATTTCAGACATTCCAAGTAATTTAAAAAAACCAAAGATTGTAGCGTGTACAGATGGTGTTGGCACAAAAGTTGAGATAGCTAATACACTTAATAAATATGATACTATTGGAATTGATTTAGTTGCAATGAGTGTAAATGATCTAATCGTTCAAGGTGCAAAACCATTATTATTTCTTGACTATATTTCAATTAATAAGATTGATTTAAAAAAATTAAAATCCATCATTAGAGGAATAGTAAAGGGATGTAAAATTTCTAACTGTGAATTAGTTGGTGGAGAAACTGCAGAAATGCCGGGAACTTACGAACATGGAAAATTTGATATAGCTGGTTTTGCCGTAGGTATAGTTGATGAAAAAAAAATTTTGAATAAAAAAAATATTAAAAAGAATGACTTAGTTCTAGCTATTCCTTCTAGTGGAGTGCACTCTAATGGGTTCTCTCTTATAAGGCATGTTCTAAAAAAAAAGAAGATTAATTTGAAAAAAAATAAATTTTTAAAAAAGGAGCTACTAAGACCAACAAAAATTTATGTAACTGAGGTTTTAAATCTAATTAATAATAGTCTTATAAATGGATGTGCAAATATTACTGGAGGTGGACTTGCAGATAATATTAAAAGAATAATTCCAAATGGTCTGGCTGCTGATATTGATTTGAATAAAATTAAAACTAAAAAGATTTTTAAATGGTTAAAAAAGAATAATATAGAGGATAAAGAGATGTTAAAAACATTTAATTGTGGTGTTGGGTTTTGTTTAATAGTTAATGCTAAAAATGTAAAAAAAATCACAAAATTTTTTACTAAAGAATTTAAACCTTATGTTATTGGAAAAGTAATTTCAGGAAAAGATAAAGTTAAACTCAGTGGAAAAATTGACTGGTTTTAAAAAAACTAAAACTGCTGTTTTTATTTCTGGAACTGGTAGTAATCTTAAAAATCTAATTAGATTTTCTAAAACAAAAAAGTCACCTATTTCAATAAATTTAATAATTTCAAATAATTCTCTAGCTGGAGGCTTAAAGTACGCAGACCAATTCAATATTAAAAAAAAATTATTTAGTTTTCAAAATTATAAAAATGCTGAAAAAAATATATCAATGTTACTTAAAAAAGAAAAAATAAAATTTGTTTGTCTGGCTGGTTTTATGAAAATTTTATCTAAAAACTTTATAAAAAAATATGATGGAAAAATAATTAATATTCATCCTTCCTTACTTCCAAAGTATAAAGGGCTTAACACTCATAGTAGAGTTATTAAAAATAAAGATAAGTTTGCAGGATGTACAGTTCACTATGTAACAGAAAATTTAGACTCTGGAAAAATAATTTTAAAAAAAAAATTTAAAGTAACATCAAAAGATAGTGTCGCTTCTTTAACAAAAAAAGTATTGAAACTTGAGCACAAACTATACCCTGCTGCTATTATGAAGATTTTTTATTAATCTTTAAAAAAGAAATTAATTTCTATCTTAGCATTTTCAACACTGTCAGAACCATGAACAGAGTTTTTATCAATAGAGATACCATATTTTTTTCTTATAGTGCCTTCAGCAGCATCCTCTGGTTTAGTTGCACCCATTAATTCTCTATTTCCTAAAACTGCATTTACTTTTTCAAGTACCATTACAACTATTGGTCCAGACGATAAATATGAACATAAATCGTTATAAAAAGGCTTTGTTTCATGAACCTTGTAAAATTGCTCTGCTTCAGATTTTGCTATTTGGATTTTTTTATCTTTTACGATATTAAAACCTTTGTTTTTAAACATATCTTTTATTTCATTATCTAAATTTCTCTCAACAGCGTCTGGTTTAATAATTGATAACGTTTGTTCTATATTACTCATAATGTTCCTCTATTAGTTGATTTAATAATCTAACACCAAAGCCTGTCGCTCCACCTGGATTTAGATTTGCAGCTTTTTTAGAAAAGGCCATTCCAGCAATATCTAAATGTGCCCATGGTGTTTTGCTTGTTACAAATCTTTGTAAAAATTGTGCAGCAGTAATTGATCCTGCTCCCCCTGAATAATTTATATTTTGCATGTCTGCTATTGTTGAATTTATTAACTTGTCATAATTATCGTGTAATGGAAGTCTCCAAACTTTTTCTTTTACTTTTTCTCCTATCTTAAATATTTTATTGGATAGGTCATCATTATTGGAAAATAAACCAGCATACTCTTCCCCTAATGCCATTATTATTGCACCTGTCAAAGTTGCAAGGTCTATCATAAATCTTGGTTTAAATTTTGCTTCTGTAAAACTTAAAGCATCTGCTAATACTAATCTACCCTCTGCATCCGTATTTAAAACTTCAATAGTTTTACCATTATAAGCTTTAACTATATCTCCTGGTCTTTGTGCATTTCCACCTGGCATATTTTCTACTAAACCGACTACACCAACAGCATTTATTTTTGCTTTTCTAGTAGCTAAGGCTTGTATTAATCCTGCTACAACTGCTGAACCAGCCATATCATATTTCATTTCTTCCATAAATTTTGCTGGTTTCAAGGAAATACCACCTGTATCAAAACAAACACCCTTTCCCACAAAAGACAAAGGTGCTTTTTTATCTTTTTTATTTCCATTCCACTCAAGTGTAACTAGGAAGGATTCATTTATACTTCCCCTACCCACTCCTAACAACGAATGCATTCCCAATTTTTTCATTTGAGACTCATTGTAAACTGTAACTTTAATTCCTAATTTTCTTAATTTTAAAAGTCTATTTACATACTCTTTTGGATTAAGAACATTAGGTGGTTCTGAAACAAGATCTCTTGCAAAAAAAGTACCTTCTTCAATCGCTCTGAATCTTAATTCATTTTGGATTGTTGCTTTATTTTTTCTCCCAACTACATTTATTAATATTAATTTTTTTTCTTTTTTAGATTTATAGAGATTAAATTCATAAGACTTTAGTTTTAATCCATGTAAGAAATAGCCAATAAAATTTTCATATTTACTATTTATAGTGTCTGAGTTAAAAAAATATTCACTTTTCTTCTCGTGTTTTAAATGTCCATAAAATTCCGCTCCTAAATTTTCTATATCAGAGGTCTCTAAACTATTTTTAATAGATACTAGAACTATTTTTTTTTTAGAACTAACTTCAAAAATAAATAAATTTTTTTTTAAATCACTATTTTTTAATAAATCATTTATATAAAAAAATTCTGAACTAGGAATATGTTTTTTTAAGTTGCTTATATTGAATTTTTCATCAGTAAATAAGACAAGATTACCCGAGGATTTCTTTGAACCACTATTTTCGTATTTAATTTGAATAGACATAAATTTTAATACACTCCATACGTGTTCGATGTTATATAGTTAATTAATTATTATATTTCAATGAAAAAATTACTTTTCCAAAAATTTATTAAAGATAATTTTAAAATATTTTCTGCTATTATTTTGTCTATTGGCTCTATTGTCTGGATATTACAATCAGTAAGCTTCTTAGATTTTGTAACAGAAGATGGGCATAGTTTTAAAGTTTACTTCTATTATACAGCGCTTAATTTTCCAAAAATTATTCATAGAATTCTTCCTTTTGCTTTTTTCATTAGTCTATTTTATCAAATAGTTCATTATGAAAAAAATAATCAACTACTAGTATTTTGGATACACGGCGTAAAAAAAATTCAATTAATTAATTTAATAATTGTCTATGCTATTTTATTAGCATTCTTTCAAATAATATTGGGTGGGTATATATCTCCAAAGGGTCAAGATGGAGCAAGATCTTTTATAAGAAGCTCAAATTTAGATTTTTTTCCTTCTATTGTGAGGCCTGGAAAATTTGTAGATGCTGTTGAGGGTCTAACAATTTTCATAGAGAAAGAAAATGAAAATGGAATGTATGAAAATATTTTTTTGAAAGATGATCTGGGAAGTGAAAATAAATCCCAACTTATTTTTGCAAACAGAGCTGAATTATTAAATTTCCAAGAAAAACGATATTTTAAACTTTATGATGGTCGATTAGTAAAAATACATAATAAAAAAATTGATACATTCGAATTTGAAACCATAGATTTCGATTTATCAAAATTTGCAACAAAAACTACAGTTTTTCCAAAAATACAAGAGGTGAACACTAAAATTTTAATGAAATGTTTGATTTATAACTATAAAAATGAATTACAAAAATTTACAGCTATAAAATTCTTAAGATGCAACAAAACTCAAATTAATAATGTGCAACAAGAAATTTTGAAAAGGTTTTATTTACCTTTTTATATTCCCTTAATTGCTTTAATTGCAAGCTTATTGATTTTAAGATCAAAAGAAAATAAAGAATACAATTTTACAAAATTCTTATTATTTGCAGTAATTTTTTTTGTTATTGTCACTTCAGAACTTTCATTAAGATACTCTTCTCAAGGTATAGTTGGGCTTATATTTTTTACATTACTCCCAATCTTAACTTTTGTTTCAATTTATTTAATTTTAATAAAAAATCTTAAACATAAAATTTAACCATTATGAATGTTTATAAAAAATTTCTAATAAAAAAATTCTTAAAAAAGATAGTTAATGTTTCCGTGGTTTTTTTATCATTAATAGTAATTTTAAATATCTTTGAAGAGATATCTTTTTTTACAAATTTAGATGTCAACCCGTTACTTCCTTTTATTTTAACTGTTTCAAACTCACCGTCAGTCTTATTTGAAATTTTTCCATTTGTTTTTTTAATTTCTTCCTTATTATTTTTTCTTGATTTAATTAATAGTAATGAACTTGAAGTATTTAAAGTTAATGGATTGGATAATCTAAAGATAATTACGATATTATTTTTTACATCACTAATAACGGGCTTATTTTTAATTTTATTTTACTATAGCTTTTCATCTAAATTAAAGTTTTTTTATCTAGAGTTGAAAAATAACTATACGACAGACGGTAAATATTTAGCAGTAATTAACGAAAATGGAATATGGATAAAAGATGAAATTAATGAGAATATTTACATAATTAATGCAAAAAAAATTGAAGATGAAAAATTAAAAGAGGTTTTAATCGTTGAATTCAATCTTAAATTTAAAGCAAACAGAATAATAGTTTCTGATTCAGTTGATATAACAGGCACTGAATGGTTAATTTCAAATCCAATCATTACAAAAAACAACAATACTTTAATTCAAGATGGTGACTTAAAATTAATGACACATTTTAACCTTGCTAAGATTAACGAAATGTTTAGTGATTTATCCTCTCTAAACATAATTGAATTAAATAAGCTGTCTAATGATTATAAGAGGTTAGGTTATTCTACAACAGAAGTTCGTACTCATTTGAGTAAAATTTACTCCTATCCAATTTATCTGGCTTTAATGACTATTTTTTCAAGTATAATCATGCTTAACATCAAAAGAAATAGACCAATGATTTTTTATTTGATATTGAGTATTTTTCTTTCAGTTGTTATATTTTATTTTAATTTTTTATTTGGCTTGCTTGGTGAAAATGGAAAAATTCCAGTTTATAGTTCAACTTTTATGCCACTTTTTTTATTAGCAGTAACTATTACCATTGGATTGATTAGGATAAATGAAAAATAAATATTTTTTTATATTACTGCATGTTTTTTTATTCACATTTAGTAGTGCTTCAACTAACGAAATTATTTTTGAAAGTGGTGAAATTGAAATTTTAGATAATGGCAATAGGATTATCAGCGATAAGGGTATCGCCCGTTCAATTGATCATGATTTAACAATTATAGCAGATAGTTTTGATTACAAAAAAGATGTTTTTATTTTAGAAGCCTCTAAAAATGCAATAGCAACCTTGATCAAAAAAAACATTGTTATTAATGCTGATAAATTTATTTATAATAAAAATTTATCAAAATTAAATGCAATTGGAAATGTTGAAATTTATGATTCTACTAATAATATTATATTAATTTCAAATAAAATACTTTATCACATTGATCAAAATAAAATTGAGTCAGATTCTCAATCCACTATTGAAGATGAATTAGGAAATTTATTCTTAAGTGAAAGTTTTGTTTATACGTTAAAAGATAATTTGATAAAATTTGATAATTTAGAATTCAAGGATATTCAAAAAAATATATCTCAAATTGACACAGCCTTCGTTAATGTTGAATCTAAAAAATTAATTGGAAAGGATATTTTAATTGATTTTAATAATGAAAATTTTAATGAAGATAATGAACCAAGATTAAAGGGTAACTCAGTTACTAGTGATACTAATCAAACCTTTGTTACTAAGGGAGTTTTTACAACTTGTAAAAAAAATGATGATTGTCCTCCATGGCAATTAACAGCTAAAGAAATAAAACATGACAAAAGTAAAAAAACAATTTTTTATAAAGATGCTTGGCTAAAAATTTACAACAAACCAGTTTTTTATTTTCCAAGGTTCTTTCACCCTGACCCAACTGTAAAAAGACAGTCAGGCTTTTTAATGCCTGCTTTTAAAACCTCTAACAATCTAGGATCATCATTTCGTATACCCTATTACCATGTGATATCTGATAATAAAGATTTAACTATTCAACCTAGATTTTATTCTGATGATAGGGCATTATTACAGTCAGAATATAGACAAATAAATTCTAATTCTTCATTTTCACTGGATTCTAGTCTTTTTAGTGGAGCAAAAAAATCAAGTAAAAGTCATTTGTTCTTAAATGGATATAGAGAATTAGATTTTTCATATTTTGAAGAAAGTGAGTTGAACATCAAATTAGAGCAAGTAACAAATGATACCTACTTAAAAACTTACAATATTAAATCTCCTATAATAACTAATTCCAGTCTCTTGGAATCATCTGTTAAGCTTGGAGCAAATAAAAGAAATTTAGATTTTGACTTAGAGTTTAAAGTGTATGAGGACCTGTCTGTGGAAAAAAAAAGTGATAGGTTTGAATATATTCTTCCTAATTATAATTTACTTAAGGAATTTGATGAAAGCGATCTATTAAGTGGTGGAGTTTTCTCTTTAAATTCTAATGGATCTTTAAAAAGTTATAACACAAATGTTTCAGAAAAAGTTGTAATTAACGATTTGTATTTTAATTCATTTTCTAAATTTAGAGACAATGGAATTAAAAGTAATTACAATTTTTTAGTAAAGAACACCAATACCGATGCTAACAATTCATTAAAGTATGAAAAAAACCCCAACCATGATATTGCAACTTTAGTTGAATATAACTCTTCATATCCTTTAAAGAAAGTTACTAATAAATATAATAACACTCTTAAACCTAAAATTTCTTTAAGATATAGTCCTAATAATACCAATAATATCAAAAATGAAGAAAGAAGGATAGACCCAAGCAACATCTTTTCTTTAAATAGAATAGCTAAAAATGATACTATTGAAGGAGGCGCTTCATTAACTTACGGAACACAATATTTAAAAACCAATCGTAATGGAGATGATTTAATAGATATGAGTATTGCAAATGTACTTAGGGTTGATGAAAATAAAAATCTTCCTAGTAATAGTTCCTTAGGTGAAAAAATGTCTGACGTTTTTGGTAGCTTAAATTTTAGTCCAAACTCAGTTATTACAACTGGATATGACTTTGCATTAAATAATAATTTAGTAGATATAAATTATGAAATATTTAAAACTGGGATAAAAGTAAATAACTTTGTAACAGAATTTGAGTATTTGAATGAAAATAATACACTAGGAAAAAACAGCTATATATCAAACAACACATCATTTAACATGGATAATTCAAACACTCTAAGTTTTGAAACCAGAGAAAATAAAACAACAAAACTTACTGAATTTTACAATTTGATATATGAGTATCATAATGATTGCTTGATAGCAGCCATAGAATACAACAAAGATTATTATACAGATAGAGATTTAAAACCTTCAGAAAATATTTTTTTAAAACTGACGATAGTCCCTTTTGGTCAGACAAATAGTCCAAATTTATTTAATAATGAATAAGATAAAATTTATATCAATATTACTTGTGTTAATATCAATATGTACAAAAACTTATTCAAAAGAAAATGTATTCATTATTTATAATATTAATAATGAATTAATAACTAATATAGATGTAAAAAAAGAATCTACATATTTAATTGCATTAAATGTTGAATTAAAGAATTTAGACGAAAAAAAAATTTTAGAAATATCTAAAGAATCTATTCTTAGAGAAACTATTAAAAAAATTGAACTTGAAAAATTTTTTGATTTAAATGAACGAAGTCCTATCATTGGTGATTATATTGAAAAATTTTATCTAAGGTTAAACTTGAGTAGTGAAATAGAGTTTCAGGAGTATTTACAAAGTTACGGATTGTCTATTAACTTTATTAAAGAAAAAATTACAATTGAAACTATGTGGAATCAATTAATTTTTAATAAATATAAAAATGTACTTAAAGTTGATGAAGTGAGTATACGTAAAAAAATTCAACTTAATAAAGATAAAGCTAGTGAAAAACAATATTTTTTGTCAGAAATTATATTTGATATAAATAATCAAAATGAGTTTAGTAAAAAAAAAAATAACATTGATAAAAGTATAAAAGAGATTGGTTTTAAAAACTCTGCTGGTATTTATAGTATATCTGATAGCTCTAAATTTGGTGGTGAAATAGGTTGGATTGATGAAAAACAACTTTCAAAAAAAATTTTTTCTTTAGTTAGCAATTTAAAAATTGGAGAATATACACAACCTATTAATACAGGTTCAACTTATTTAATATTAAAAATAGATGATATTAAGTATGAAAAGAAAAAAATAAATATTGATCAAGAAATAAGTAAAAAAATCAGGATTGAGACTGATAGGCAGCTTCAACAATATTCTAAGATTTATTATAATAGAGTAAAGATCAACACAATTATTGATGAGTTATAAACCTATTATAATTGTAGCTGGTGAGCCTAATAGTATTTTTTTAGAGATTTTTTTTAAAAGTATACGTAAAAATTACTTTAAGTGTCCATTAATAATTATAGTTTCAAAAAAACTATTAATCAAACAAATGGAGATATTGGGTTTTGATTTTAAATTAAATCTAATTAATGAAAATTATTTACAGTTAAACAAACTGAATAATAAAAAAATTAACATTATTAATGTAGATTATAATTTTAAAAAAACCTTTGAAAAAATTTCAATCAAATCAAATGATTATATTTCTGAATGTTTTGATTTAGCACTCAGAATAATCAAAAAGAATAAATTTTTAAGTCTTATTAATGGGCCAATTTCTAAAAAACATTTTCTAAATGGAAAAAGTTTGGGTATTACTGAATATTTAGCAAAAAAAACTAACAGTAAAAATAATGTTGCTATGCTAATTTATAACAAAAAACTATCAGTTAGTCCTACAACAACGCATCTTGCTTTAAAAAATGTTCATAGAAATATTTCAAAACAAAAAATATATATTCAGGTTAAATTGATTACTGAATTTTATAAAAAAAATTTTAAAAAAAAACCAAAGATAGCAATAACTGGTTTAAACCCTCACTGTGAAAGCAATTTTAAAGATTGTGAAGAAGATGCTATAATCATACCATCAATTAAGCATTTAAAGGCTAGAAGCTTTAAAGTTAAAGGCCCATTCCCCGCAGATACTATATTCTCACATGAACAAATAAAAAATTTTGATGTAATTATTGGTATGTATCACGATCAAGTACTAACCCCAATGAAGGCTTTGTTTGGTTTTGATGCTATTAACATTACGCTTGGTTTACCATTTATTCGTATTTCTCCCGATCATGGGCCAAACTCTTCGATGCTTGGTAAAAATCTATCTAATCCAAAAAGTCTTATAGAAGCTTTAAAATTCTTAGATAAATAAATGTTTATTAAACCCAAAAAAAGTTTAGGACAAAATTTTTTAATAGATCGTAATGTTTTAGAACAGATTGTTGATACAGTTGAAATTACAAACAAAGAGGTTTTGGAAATAGGGCCTGGTAGTGGAAATTTAACAACATTTATCTTAAAAAAAAATCCAAAAAAATTATATACGATTGAAAAAGATGATGAGCTAGCTTTATTATTGAAAGATAAATTTTCTGATAAGATTACTATTATCAATGATGATGTTTTAAAGATATCTGAAGATAAAATTTCTAATGAAAAACTCACTGTATTTGGAAACTTACCTTATAATATTTCTACTGAAATTCTTTCAAAATGGATAATCAACATAGACAAAAATTTCTGGTTTGAAAGTTTGGTACTGATGTTTCAAAAAGAAGTCGCCGAAAGAATTATTGCTGAATCTAATACGTCAAAATATGGACGATTATCTATTTTATCAAACTGGAAATTAAATATAAAAAAAATGATAGATATCAAGCCACAAAGTTTTTCTCCACGACCAAAGATTGATAGTACACTCCTCCTATTTACTCCAAGACAAAAATTTTTTAAATTAAATGATGCTAAAAATCTTGAAATGATAACTAGAGTTTTTTTTAGTCAAAGAAGAAAGATGCTTAAAAAACCTTTTAACCAAGTTTTTAATGATGCAAAAACAGTCGCAGAAAAATTTGACATTAAATTAAATTTAAGACCACAGAATCTTGAACCTGAGATGTATTTTAAACTTGTTAAAGAGTACGAGAATTCACGACGTTAATTTATCAACATGTTTTCTAATGTATTCTTTATCATAATCTTTTGAACCATTGTTAATCTCTGCATCAATTAAATTACTAATTTTAGAATAACATTCTTCAAGGTTATCATTAACAATTACGTAATCATAATTTATCCAATGCAACACATCTCTACTAAATTCTTTCATTCTTTCTTCAACAATCAATTTATCTTTCATGTCCCTATTTGACAATCTTTCAAATAAAACCTCTTGGCTTGGAGGTAAAATAAAAAAAGTGATCAATTTATAGTTTAGTTTTTTATTTTTGATTTGGTCAGCACCTTGCCAATCAATATCAAAAATTACATTTTCACCTTTTTCTAATTTTTCAATAACAGGTGTTCTTGTTGTTCCATAAAAATGCTTAAATACTTTTGCATATTCTAAAAATTCTTCATTTTTAATTAATTGTTCAAATTTTTCATTATTAACAAAATAGTAGTCTTGTTCAGATAGCTCATTAGTCCTTGGCTTCCGAGTAGTGTGAGATATTGATATACTAAATTTTTTCTTTTTTGATAAAAGTTTAACTAAAGTAGTTTTACCTGCCCCAGATGGGGATGATAAAATTACCATAATCCCATCTTTTTTTGTGGACATTTAAATTATTTAATTTGCTTTGCCATCAATAAATTTAACAGCATCACCTACAGTAAGAATTTTTTCAGCTTCACTATCAGAAATTTCTGATCCAAATTCTTCTTCAAAAGCCATCACTAATTCAACTGTATCTAAACTGTCTGCTCCAAGATCATCTATAAAGCTTGAATCATCTTGTACTTTAGCTTCATCAATACCTAAATGATCTGCAACAATTTTTTTAACTTTGCTTGAAATCTCATCTGACATATTCTTCCTTTTTGTTATATTTCGTTAATAGTTCAAAAAGTAGTTTTGTCAACCCAAA
>Ga0307986_10001233_pt1 | contig 18698 bp, 21 predicted proteins | sample EllFjometageno82_FD_203170 | JGI IMG/M metagenome (GOLD analysis project Ga0307986, IMG submission 203170) | Marine microbial communities from Ellis Fjord, Antarctic Ocean - #82 | ecosystem: Environmental > Aquatic > Marine > Unclassified | place: Southern Ocean | collected 2014-10-09
CTGTAGTAGTAACTCTTCTTGCTCCGTGTTCACATGTTACTAGATTACCTTGATTATCAGTTGTATTTCCATTAGAAAAATTTGAAGGTGATCTAAAGATTTCAACTTTATTAAAATTAAAACTTAGCATTCTATTATTTGGAATGTCACTCCAAACAACTTTATTAAATTTTTTTAAATAACAAGGTCCTTCAGTCCAGATGCTTCCGGTGTGAATTTTTTTTAAATTAAAATTTTTAGTGTACTCTTTAAAATTTTCTTTTTTCATAATAAATAAATACTATCTTTCCTTTATTGTATTATCAACATTACTTAGGTGTTATCTTTGTGCTGTTTCTAATTTGCAAATTTTAAGTAAAATTACTTGCTGTTTTCTTAAGTGCTTAAATATTAATTGAATTATCTACATCAAGTATAAAATATCTAAATCACTATCTGAAGCTTGTATATTTTCAAAACTTTTATCTAAATTTTTAAAAATTTTTTGATTTGAGCTAAAGGAAGCAATTGTTATTTTTTTTAAAAACTGATTAGGCATAACATCAACTAAATTATTAATTAGTTTTTGATTGGCAGAACAGGACCAAATAAGGTCATAATCATTTTCGATGGCCCATTTAGCTATTATGCAATATACTTCTTCTTCTAAATAAAAATCTAAATAAAAATAAAAGATCACATGTAATCTTTTTACATTGTTTAAATTAATTTCATGAACAATTGCATAATTTCCTTTGTATTCAAAAAATTTTAAGTTTCTTTTAAAAGGAAAATCGTAAAATCTCCACTCAAACCATGCGGAGTCTCTATAAAGCTCTAGAATATTTGAATTTTCAATTTTTGACTTTAAAAAATTATCAGATAACTCTCTAAAATTTTTATCTAGGTTTAATGGTTTGATGTTACTTTTTGTTTGTAATTTTTTTTTCAATGAATTGTTATATAAATTTTTAAAAAGTTTTGTTTTTAAGTTTTTAATAATAGGTATCCATTTAATGGGATTAATAGGTCTTATCATTCTTTTAGTGTTGTAGGTGATTTTCCAACCAAATTTTTTATAAATTTTTAAAGCTGCTTCATTACAGAATGCGATTTGTATTTCAGAATATTTTGTTCCTTCTTGAACTAAAATTGATCCAACCCCTTTTCCTTGAAACTCAGGTAAAACAATATAATCAACAAAAAAACTTCCAGAAAAAACAGTTTTCTGAAGTTTAATTTTTATCGGCACCGTTGCAAGATGGCCAATAATTTTATTCTTTAATGTTATAAAAATTGGTGGGCACTTATTATCGTCTAACCTATACCACCACTTATAATTTTTAATTAATATTTTGTATCTATCTTTAAAAGCTGTTTTGTAAAAATTATAAAGATCGTTTTCACTTATTTCAGAAATTTTCTTAACTGAATACTCTAGCATTTAAAAGATTTTTTCTTTTCACTTTCAGTTCTTAATTGACCACAAGCACCTAAAATATCCTGACCTCGTGACCTTCTGATGGTCGCAACATATCCAGCGTCTTGAATAAATTTGCCAAATTTTTCCATATCTTCTCTTTCAGTTGGCAGATATTGAACACCTGGCCATGGGTTAAATTCTATAAGGTTAACCTTACAAGAAAATTGACCCATAAGTTTTACAAGCTGTTTTGCACACTCCATGCTGTCATTAATACCTCTAAGCATAACATATTCTAAAGTTATTTTTTCTTTTACAATAGAGCTATAATATTTGCATTGCTCAATTAATTCTTTGATTTTAAATTTTTTATTTATAGGCATAATCATTTCTCTAATATCATCTGTTGGTGCATGAAGAGATAAAGCTAAATATGTCCCTATTTCATTTGCTGCTTCTGGTATTTTATTTGCAATACCTGCAGTTGAAACAGTTATTTTTTTTGGGCCATAGTTTAAACCTTCTTTGTCTTTTAATATCTCGACCGCAGTTTTAACATTATCATAGTTGTAAAAAGGTTCACCCATACCCATAAGTACAATGTTAGTTATTTTTTTTTGTTCACCCCAATCATTGATCTGCTCTTTAGCAATCATTACTTGATTTATTATTTCTGCAAAGCTTAAATTTTTTACCAGACGTTGCGTTCCTGTATAACAAAATCTACAATTTAAAGTACAACCGACCTGTGAAGAGATACAAAGTGTTGCTCTATTTTTTTCTGGAATATAAACACACTCAACTTCATTGCCGTCAAAAAGTTTAATCAGCCATTTTATAGTTCCATCACTTGAAGTCTGTGTATTGGTAATTTTTGGCTTTTGTAGACTTATCAAACTATCAAGTTTATCTCTAAGCTCCAACGGAAATGTAGTTAAATTATTAATTTCAAATGAACCTTTCTTGTAGACAGATTGCCAAATCTGCTTACCACGCATAGAAACTTTTTTTTCTTCAATTCCTAAATCTTTAATTAGAAAATACTTTAAGCTTTCAAAACTAAATTCAAAAAAATTTTTTGACTGCATATAGATACATAGTATAGATTAATATGTTGATTGTGTATACTTTGTACATTTGATATGTAGATCAATGTTTTTGCAAATAAAAAAAATTCCTCGGTTATCCTGGAGCTCAAAATCACCAAGAAATCTTAAACCTTCTTTTAAAACTCTTTTTCTATTATGCTTTGGTTTGATAATATTTGGTTTTGGTGAGGGTCTCTTAATTATTTCAACTATTGGAGCATCGCCTTGGAATGTCTTACACCAAGGACTTGCTTTAAATCTAGGCTTATCGGTTGGCACATGGGCTTTCCTAATAAGTTTGATAGTTTTATTGTTGTGGTTTTTTTTAGATGAAAAAATTGGTATGGGTACGATATTAAACTTTGTCATTATCGCGATTATGATTGATCTAACAATATTTTTATTTGAAGCGCCAGAACTTTGGATTAATCAATTTTTGTTATGTGTTATCTCAGTGTTAATGGTTGGTTTAGGAAGCGGTATATATTTAATAGCAAGACTAGGGCCTGGACCAAGAGATGGATTGATGACTGGTTTGCAAAAGAAAACGGGTTTTTCTATTGCATTAATCAGAGGATCTATTGAAATTATTGTAGTATCCTGTGGGTGGCTATTGGGAGGAACTGTCGGCGTTGGAACCTTACTTTACGCATTGGGTGTTGGTCCTTCGGTAGCCTTGGGTTTAAACATAGTTAAAAAAATTAGTTGCTAATTTTGGATTTTAATATCTAGAATCTGCTTGGTAATTTTGAATTTTTGTAGTTAAATATTAAATTAAAAAATTTTAAAACTGTTTTGTGTACTAAAAAGTAATAATTAAGACTCATGATTAAAAAAAATAGTAAAACTGATAATTTTACTGAAGATACAGTGTTTTCAGTTTTCCTAAGGTAATTTTATTGAAAAATTTTTTAAATTTTGTTTTGCAGTCTATCCTGTATTCTCTTCCCGTGTCTCGGTTTCACATGTTTCGACGGATAACATTGAATTTCTTGGGTTATCGGATTGACAGTCGTTCAACTTTTGAAGGCCGTTCTTGGATTTATGGTAGGGGAAAGTTTAGTTTAGGTGCAGATTGTATGATAAGCCCAGGTTTAAAAGTTTATACTACGCCTGGCACAGAGGTCCATATTGGTAGAAATTGTTATATCGGCCATGAGGTTATGGTGCTTACTCTTAGCCATCGTGTAGGAGACTCAGAAAGAAGAGCAGGTAAAACAATCGAATCAAGTGTTATAATTGAAGATGGTGTTTGGATTGGCGCCCGTACTTTGCTTCTTCCAGGAGTGCGAGTTGGGAAAGGAGCAATAATAGCTGCTGGCAGCGTTGTTTTGGACGATGTCGAACCCAACAAATTATACGCGGGAGTTCCAGCTAAGAATAAAAAAACGCTATGATCATTAAATTTTTGCGCTTTTTAATTCTTTTTCAAAAAACTTAAAGTATACGTGAGAAAAATTTTTGTAATAAATATCTATTGATCTTGTTTTATTTCTTACTTTATCCTAAAATGATCTTCGATAAAGAAAAACAAATATAATAATTTATTTTTTATATTAATGTATCTACAGTTTTAAGTAGTTTTTTATATAATAAATTTTTAATATATTATATTTTATTATCAAAAAATATTACTTTAATCATAATGTTAAATTTAATAAAAAAATTTATCTCTAATAGAACAGGTATTCTTGTTAGATTAGATGATATTGCTGAAAACATGAACTGGTCATTAATGGATAAATGTGAAATTTTATTTGATCGTTATAATATAAAACCTTTGTTAGGTGTTATTCCTTGCAATGAAGACGAAGAACTTCTTATTAATGAAAAAAATAATGACTTCTGGAATAAAATTAGGTCTTGGCAAAAGAAGGGATGGGAAATTTCTATGCATGGTTTTTCACATGTTTACGACCAGGAAACAAATAAAAAAGATTATTTTAATTACGGCGGTAGATCTGAATTTTGTGGGCATGATTATTCAATACAAATTTCTAGAATCAAAAAAGGACTTAAAAAATTTAATGATGAAAAAGTTAAGATTAGATCTTTTTTTGCACCAAATCACACATACGATAAAAATACTTTTATTGCTTTGAAAGAATCAGGAATTAATAATATAATTGATGGATACGGCCTAATTCCCTACACAGAACATAATTTAAATTTCGTACCTCAATTATTTTACAAAGAAATTATGCTTCCATTTGGTATTCAATCAACACAAATTCATTTAAATGATTGGAAAGAAGATGACTATAAGGGTTTTGAAAAATTTGTTTTAAGAAATAATAATAAAATAATTAATTTTGAAAAATGTATTGAAAAAGTCAATAATAATTTTCTGAGTAAATTTATAAACTTAAGTACAAAAATAACTATCAGAAGTTTAAGACTTTTAAAAAAGAAAACTAGTTTTTTCTATTGTTCTGATTAGTTGAGCTATAGAGATTTTTGTAGTTTTATGTGAATGGTCATTAAGAGGTATTGTTGGCTTAGGGTTAAATATAGTTAGAAAATTAGCTAAATAAATCATTCAACTTACCTCATTCTGGACAGTATACGTTGATTTATATACACTTAATCTTATAAGATCTTAATGTTTGATAGTTTTTATTAAAGATGGAAAAACAAAAATTAAGAGATGAGAGAATATTTTCCAAGTTAAACTTGGATAAATTACCTTTTAAAATAAATAATAATAATTTTAAAAGTTTAGGTGATGCTATATCACTAGCTTTTCGTGAACTTTATAATAATAAAGTTGAAAGTAAAAAATTAAAATGGTGTTTTTCAACTATAAAAAGATTTAAAATTTTTCTTGAAATATTTCATGCTAATGAGGCAGGTCAAGAAATTTATAAAGAAGAAATTGCAAAAAAAATTGCTGAACATTCCTATAAAACAATATCTAAGATTATTGATGATGGACTTGGTAAAGGGATATATGTCAACTTAAGTCCAGATGGAGAGTCTGGTACTGATGCTAAAATAAAAAATATAAGACCTTCTGAAGATCTTGTAATTGATTTTCTTAACTGGAATATAAAAATAATTGAATCTATAAACAAAACAATTAAGGAAAAAAAAAAATAAGACTAGTTTTATTTCTTTTACCTGTAATATTAACTTTAAAATTTTCAACAAATTAATATATGGATTATAGCAAACGATTAATAATATTAAAAAATCTATCTGGTAAGCTTAATAACTTTTATAATAAAAACTCTAAGTCTTCACCTAAGATAAGTAATAAATCTAAAAACAAAAAAAAATTTGACCCCGTAACAAATTTAGATAAATCTTTTGAAAAATTTATAAGAGGTATTTTAGTCAGGCAATTTCCTAAAGATGCTATTTTGGGTGAGGAATTTTTAGAAAAATATTCTGATAGTGAATATAAATGGTTTATTGATCCTATTGATGGGACAAAAGCTTTTATGGTCGGAGCTCCAACTTGGTCAAATTTAATTGGATTAACCTACAAAGATAAACCCATCTTGGGCTTAGCAAACTTTCCAGCACTAAATAAGTTTTATATAAATGATCAAAAAAAATCTTATTTGGTTAATAACAAAAAGAATATACTGAAAACTTCTAGAAAAAATAATTTGAGTAAATGTAAGATTATAGGTCATTTACATGAAACATTGTTCTTAAAAAGATATGATAAAAAAATAAAAAAAATTATTTCTTCAGTTTCTTATTTTGGAGCGGCAACATTTGATGCTTTAAATTTTTGTTTACTTGCAGAAGGAAAAGTAGATGCCGTAATTGAAACAAACCTTAAGCCTTTTGATATAGTTCCTTTGATTCCTATAATTGAAAAAGCAGGAGGAGTAGTTAGTACCTGGAATAGTAAGCCAGCAATAAAAGGTGGAAATATATTGGCTTCTTCTAATAAAAAGTTACATAATAAAATTATAAAAATATTAAAATCTTCTAATAAAAATTTCTAATTTTTTATTTAGATAAGTCAGCTCTAATTGAAGAAATAATAATTAAAATTAAAAAAGGTATAGTGATTAAATTCATTGTTCCCCAGCTTGTTATGCTCAACATATATCCTGCGGATAAACTAGCTATCGCTTGTATTGAGAAAACAAGAACATCGTTAAATCCTTGAGCTTTAAATTTTTCTTCTTTTTTATAAGATAATACGAGTAGACCGGTACCTGACAGATATAGAAAATTCCATCCTATCCCTAGAAAAATTAGTGAAAGTAGATAATTAAAAAAGTTTTTTTCTAAAAAACTTAATAAAATTGTTAAAATAAAAAAAATTACTCCTGCATAAATTATTTTACTATGTCCAAATTTTTTTATTAAATTTCCTGTAATTAAAGATGGTAAAAACATACTAACAATATGTAATTGAATAACGATTCCTGTTTTATTCAAACTGTAGTTTTCCATAACATGCATATTAATAGGTGTTGCTGTCATCAAAAATGACATAACAGCATAAGCAAAAGCAGCAGAAACAACGGCTTGTAAAAATCTAGGCTGCGAAATAAGTTTAAAATATCCTCTACCCATATATTTTTTAACTTCTACGGTTTCATTTTTTGGACTATAAAAACTTAAAAATATTATAGGTATGGATGTTAAAACTGCTAGAGATAAATATGAACCAACATACAAATGTCCATTTATTAAGTCTTTATTAAAATTTGCAATATTAGGACCAAGTAGTGCAGAAAATATTGAGGCTAACATTATAATTGAGAGTGCTTTCGGTATAAATAATTTTTCTACACTTTCGGCTGCTGCAAAACGATATTGATGAGTGAAAGACATTCCATTGCCAATAAAGAAACAAGCAAGACAGAATAAATAAAAATTTCTATCCCATACTGCGTAGGCTGCTAATAGAGCTGAAAAAGAGCTAAAAATAGCTGCATAAAAAAATCCAGCTTTTCTGCCAATCTTACTCATAATTTTGGCTGCAAAAAATGAGAAGACCGCAATACCTACTATCATTAGAGAAGTTGGAACGGTCTGTAGAGACTTTACTGGACTTAATGTGCTTCCAATAATTCCACTTAGGAAAACATTTACAGGCGCTGGCGTAAAACTAAATATCTGACTTGCGGTAATAATCCAAAGGTTTTTATTCATTGTGAGTTAGATTAAACTATTAGGCGTGATAGCATAACAAAAATTAACACATAAAATAAAATATGAATAAAAAAACAATAGGTATATCAATTGCTGTTTTTGGAGTCCTCATTTTTTTTTCAAGTGTAGAAAATGCTTGGATAATTTCAGCTGTTCTTTTAGGATTTGGGAGCGGAATTTTTTTCTGGAAGGAATAATTTAACTTACCAGAGTATATACAAAAAGATACCTGCTAATTTTTCCAACAGAAACTAAAACTAAAAACAATAAAAAATTTACCCTGAGAATCCCAGCTATGAAAGTAAGCGGGTCACCAATAATTGGTACCCACGCAAATAATAAAGATAAAACTCCAAAATTACTAAATTTTTTAATAGCGGCATCAATTTCTTTTTTTTTAAAGGGAAACCATTTTTTGTTAATATATTTAAAAAAATAAAATCCTAATAACCAATTAAATACGGAACCTAAAATATTTCCTAGACTTGCGGTCCCTATAAGGATAAATGAATTATATTCACCTGCATACAATAGGCCACCCAAAGTTAGTTCGCTTGATAATGGAAGAATAGTAGCCGCTAAAAAAGATATTATAAGAAGTGAAAAATAAGTTGTCATTTTTTTTTATAACTAATGGAAATTAATTTGTCACAAAATATTAGTTTTTTTTTGTATTTTTTTTCTATTTCCTCCATTCCAATTTTTAATTCTCTAAATGAAAGATTTAAAAGGCATGAATTGAATCTATTTTTAATCATCTGAAGATATAAGTTTTTAGTTATTGTTACTTTAAAAACAAAATAGTTAATTTTATACTTTTTAAAATTAGATTTGATGAGATCTAATATATTTTCATCTTTCTTTAAACTTTGCATAAGTTTTGTTTTAAAAAGTTCAAACAAAGGCCAATAATTTTGTTTTGGGTGCAACGCTAAAATTATAATTTGTCCATTTGAATTAAGATTTTTTTTTGAGAAATTTAAAATTTTTTTAATTTCTAAAAATTTAAAAAAATGAATAGACTGCTTAAATAAGATAAGATCAAATTTTTCTTTTGTTTTGTACAAATATTTTATAGCATTAATTTTAATAAACTTTATTTTACTTACAACATTCTTGTGATCAACAATATCAATGCCTATAGGCAGGTTATTTAGTTGGTACTTTTTCGAAAGAGAAGAAATTATCTTTCCGCGTCCGCAACCGATATCTAAAATTTTTATTTCTTTATTAAATTTAATTCTCTTTTCTAAAAAATTAATTATACTTGCTGTATACTTAGATGAAGATAACCAGGTTTTTCTATCCCAATTTTTTAAATTTTTCATTATATTATTTAATACAGAATTGTTATATTTATGTGATAAAAAACTTTATATATTAAGAATTGAATAATTTAAACAATCAGTTAATTTATAAATTAAATGAGTACTCATAGAACAAATATACCCAATTCTTTAAATGAACATTGGATGCCGTTTTCATCTAATCGAGATTTTAAAAAAAATCCAAGGCTAATTACAAGTGCAAAAGGTGTCTACTTAAAAACACACGAAGGCAATACCTTGATTGACGCTAGCTGCGGTTTGTTTTGTAATCCTTTAGGTCATGGTAGAGAGGAAATTGCAGAAGCTGTTGGTAAACAATTAAGAGAATTAGATTTTGTTCTTCCTTTCAATCAAGGATTTGGTGGATCATTTGAGCTTGCAACAAGAATTGCAAAACATACACCTGAAAATTTAAATAAAATTTTTTATACAATTTGTGGCTCAACAGCAGTAGATTCAGCTATTAAAATTGCTATGGCCTATCATGCTGCTAACGGTAATAAAAAAAGATTTAGATTTGTGGGTCGTGATAGAGGCTACCATGGAATGAATATAGGTGGTTTATCTGTTGGTGGTTTCAATAATTATAAAGAGATGTGTGCTAGTGTTTTAATGCCAGGCGTTCAGCATATGCGCCATACTCTTTTACCAGAACATAAATTTATAAAAGGACAACCTGATACAGGAGCTGAACTAGCTGACGACTTAGAGACTATTGCAAATAAATTTGAAGGAGAAATAGCAGCATGTATTATAGAACCAATTGCCGGATCAACAGGAATTCTAGTTCCACCTAAAGGATACTTAAATAGGCTAAGAAAAATTTGTGACAAGCATGGTATCCTTTTAATCTTTGATGAGGTCATTACTGGCTGGGGCAGAACGGGTTCTCCTTTTGCGGCCCAGGAATTTAATGTTACTCCAGATATTATGACTTTGGCAAAAGCTACAACGAATGGTGTGGTTCCTATGGGAGTTGTAGCTGTTAGAGATGGCATATATGACACTGTTATAGAATCTGCACCAGAAGGTGCGATAGAATTGTTTCACGGCTATACATATTCAGGTATACCCGCTGCTGTCGCTGCAGCTTTAGCTGTGCAAGACATATTTGAAAAAGAAAATATATTTAATAGAGTAAAAGAAATTTCACCTTATTTTCAAGAAGCTTTGCATAACTTAAAAGACTTAGAGTGTGTAGAAAATATTAGAAGCTATGGCTTGCTAGGAGGTGTAGATATTAAAAAGAAAGATAAGCCGGGTAAAGCAGGCTTTCAAGTTTACAAGGCTTGTTATGAAAATGGAGTAAATCTTAAAGCAACAGGTGATGCTTTAGTTCTAGCCCCTCCTTTTATTTCTGAAAAAAAACATATCGATGAAATCTTTGATAAAATCAGAAAAGGTATTAATCAATACATGAGATACTAATAATAATATTTCATACCATATCTAGTTTTTATATAAATTTGTGCATGTATATAATTGACTCTGTGCCTTCTATCAATTTTAATCAATAAACTATGAAAAATAGAGAACAAACAATATACGATATACATTCAGAAAAATTCAAACATCTTAAAAAAGTTGAAAGTATAGGCTTACAAAGAGTAGATATTAATGAATTGAACAAAAGGTTAAATGTAGCCAAAAGATCTAGTTTTCTCTATACAATCTTAATTGTGATAATGTCTTTATCAAGTTTAATTATTTTGACTTTAATAAGTATTAAGTTTTAGAACTAATCGCTCTAATACAGATAAAATAAAATTCACTAAAAGTTTCTGTTATTTTCTGAGTTAGTTGCTTAGCAATAAAGTCTTTAGAAGTGCTTGTGGGAATAAGGTAATATCTTTTTGAAATATGATCTTGTGCAATCATTTTTATTTCAACTAATCGTTCAAGTTTTCGAATACAAGTTGCTCTTGGAATGCCTGTAACTTCTGACACTAAATTTGCATTTATACTTGCACTCTCAAAATCTTTAATCACGCTAGGATTATTATGTATTTTTTTATGAGAAAAACTTTTTCCTTTTGCTTTTGAAGCAAAAATACTTGTAATCTGTAAACCAATAAGGACAAGTTCAAGATCTTTGAGTTGTAATTTCCATAATTTTAGATATTCAAGTTGAACATTTAAATAATGAAACCAATAAAAGTTAAATTTTTCTTTTAATTCTTTTTTTATATTATCACTGGAAACATTGAGATTTATTTTTTTACAGATAAAGATGAGTAGTAAGGACAAGTTTTCAATCTCCTTATGAACAAATAAATTATAACTTTCTTTATACCTTTCATTAGGAAACCACCCAATATTGTCATTTTTTTTGCTAAGAACTTTTTGTTTTACAAGTTGTAAAATTTTTCTTCTTACAGTTTCTTTTGGTAAAGATACGTCATCTGCTATTTTAATTATGCTTTTTTTTATTGGTGAAACCAATTTATGATTTTCCCAAAAATTTTCAAAACTAATATCGAAGTTAAGATTGTAGTCTTTCTGTCTTAAAATATCTTGATGCACTTGTTTGGCGAAATACAAAACAAGATTACCGTTTTCAACTCCTTGGTAGCGCTTATATAATCCTGTCAAAAAATTGGATTGGAACTGACTAAATAAATCTTGATATTCTACTAAGTTTTCTAAAAGTAAAACTTTAATTATTTTAGGCGATAATGATGGCGACATTAATTTTAATATCTATATTTTAATAGTTCAAAATGGGCAGATAAAACTTAAAATATTAATAAGTCAACAATTAATTAAAATGACAACTAAAGAAATTTCTTATCTATTTAGCAGCTAACAGATAGGAAAGGATAACTGATGCTGTGAAATAAGTTAAAGATAGTATGACGCCAGAAATTAAGATCAGTATAATTTGGTTTTTTAGCAAATTGTTTTTTAGTTTAATCTTTGGAAAAAAAAAAAGAAATAATTGTAATTCCAAAAATTATTGAGACCATAGATAAAATGCTGGTGTTTCTTTCCTTCCTTCTCTCAGCCCTTATTCTTTTTATTAAATGATCAATATTAGGTCTTTTAAAGTTTTTCTCGTGCTCTAAAGTTAGATTTTGTGTGTTTAAAGAATTTTTTTTTAATTGTGTACCCATTTAGATTTAAAGTATCTTAGTAAAAAAAAAATATATAGTCTACATACCCATTCTGGGTTTCTTTATATTTATAATTTTTATTTAATATTTTGTATCTATCTTTAAAAGCTATTTTATAAAAATTATAAAGATCATTTTCACTGATTTCTGAAATTTTCTTAACTGAATACTCTAACATTTAAAAGTTTTCTTTTTTTCACTTTCAGTTCTTAATTGACCGCAAGCACCTAAAATATCTTGACCTCGTGACCTTTTAAGCATAGTTAAAAAGTTACTAGCTAATTTTGGGTTTTAAGATCTAAAAACTGCTTGGTAATTTTGAATTTTTGTGCTTTTTAATTACAATGTTCACATTATAGTATTTAAGTGAAAAATATAAAGTAATTATGAAAACATATAAAAATATAATTACTAATACTAATAAATATTTAGGTCTTCTTACACTTAACAGACAAGAGAAAAATAATTCTCTAGATATAGAGATCTCTAAAGAAATCTATGAAGGTTTAAAAGAACTAGAAATGAACTCTTCTATTAAAGTTATCTTAATTCAAGGAAATCAGAAATTTTTTTCTCCTGGTGCTGATATTAAAGAACTTAAGAGTTTAAATACAGAATCTGCAAAATCCTTAGGTCTCTTCAATTTCTTTGATAAAATAAAAGAGATTAAAATTCCAATCATAGCGGCTGTAGAAGGGTGTGCCTTGGGCGGAGGTATGGAGCTTGCTTTAATGTGTGACATCATTATTGCATCTAAAAATGCTAAGTTTGGTCAGCCTGAAGTTAATTTAGGATTAATACCTGGAATAGGAGGAACGCAAAGATTAAAATATTATCTTGGAAAACATAATGCTAACTTTCTTTGTATGACAGGAGAAATTATCTCGGGTGAGAGAGCTTATGAGCTTGGTTTAGTGAATGCTCTACTAGAAAACAAAGATTTTTCTATACAAGCAATTAATATCGCAAATAGAATTGCTGAAAAGCCTAAGTCAAGCTTAATTGAAATTAAAAAATTAATTAGCAATAATTTAAATATTGATAATGATTTAGAACAAGAAAGAAATTCTTTTTACAAATTACTAAGCACTAAGAATGCAAAAATTGGGATCACTGCTTTTTTAAATAAATTAAAACCTAAATGGGAAGATTAAACCTTTTTACTCAATTCAAACTTAATAAATAAAATTCCAAAAATTATTATTGCAATCATTCCCAGTACTCTTGTTAGTTCAACTGGTGTACCAAATATTATCAATCCTAAAACCGATGACCATACAAGTTGTGAGTACTGAAAATTTGCTACAAAAGAAAGATTGGAGAGCTGGATCGCATAGACGAGGATCAAATGGGAAATAAAACCAAAAACTCCAAGTAAAATTAAGCCAAGCCATATCCAGTTAGATTCTATGGTGTTCCAGTGGCTGAAACTATAAATAGAAAAAACAAGGCTTCCTACCAAGCCACTATAAAAAACAGCAACAAATGGTTCCCTGTTATTTGAAATTAATTTAGTAAAAAACTGATAAAGTGACCAACAGATCGGAATGAGAAAAGGGAAAGCAACTTTAACTGACATCACTTTCATACTGGGACCAAGCGTATAAACAATAGCCATAAAGCTTAAACCCATCAGAATCCAACCAACTAGGCTCAAATTATCTTTTAAGAATACTGCTGAGAGCAACGCTAAAATTAATGGTGCGGTAAAAAAGAGAACGTATATGTCTACTAAAGTAAAAAGTTTCAAGGCATTAAACATTAAAAAAGTTGCAAAAACGAGAAGTGCCGATCTTACTATCTGGATTTTAAAATTCTTTTTTAGGTCTAGTTTTGGTTTAAAAATAGCAAAATAAGTTAACATGGCTATTAAGTGAAAAAAATATCTGCCCCAAATCAGCTGGTTTACTTCAATGTGCTGTGTCATATATTTAGACAAAGTATCCATTGCAACAAATAAGAAATACGCTGATGAAGCTAATAATATGATTATAGATGTAGGCAGTTTAATAGTCGGCATTACATTACCACACCAACTTGCCATGGATTAAACTCTTCATCTCCATAACCATTGTTCTCACTTTTAGATTTATATCCTGATGCAGTTTTTAAAATTAATTCAAAAATTTTTTGGCCTACTTGTTCCACTGTTTCATCGCTATCAATAACTGTTCCACAATTAATATCCATGTCTTCGCTCATCTTATCAAACATGAGAGTGTTTGTTGCTAACTTTAGGCTAGGGACTGGTTTACAACCAAAGCAGGACCCTCTCCCAGTTGTAAAACAAATAACGTTAGCACCTGAAGCAACTTGTCCAGTTACAGAAACAGGATCATAACCAGGTGAGTCCATAAAATTAAAACCTTTATTTTTTAAAGGTTCTGCGTAACTTAGAACATCTTTTAGAATTGAATTACCCCCTTTTGCAACTGCACCTAAAGATTTTTCAAGTATAGTTGTCAGGCCACCTTTTTTGTTTCCAGGTGCAGGGTTATTGTCCATCGAACTATTATTAATGGTTGTGTAATGTTTCCACCATTCAATTTTTTTTATTAATTTATTTGCTACTTCTTTATTGATAGCTCTGTTGATTAACAAATGTTCTGCTCCATAAATTTCTGGGGTTTCAGATAAAATTGAACTTCCACCATTTTTTACAAGAAGATCTGCAGCGACACCTAAAGATGGGTTAGCAGAAATTCCTGAGTACCCATCAGATCCTCCACATTGTAATGCTAATGTTAAATGATGTGTGGCTTGGGGAGTTCTTTTAATACTGTTAGCTTCTTTTAGTAATTCTTGAATTTGCCCAAAAACTTTATCGACAATTTTTTTTGTACCCCCTTCATCTTGGATGGTTAGAAAATTAATACGATTATGTTTTTTTATTGAATCTGAAAATAAATTTATTTGCGCGCTTTCGCAGCCAAGACCGATTACAAAAACATGTGAAAAGTTAGGATGGTTTTTAAACCCATCAATTGTTCTTTGAAATATTTGCATTCCCTCACTGGCAGTATTCATTCCACAGCCTGTTGAGTGGGTAATTGGAACGATACCATCAATGTTTGGATAATCTTTGAGAATATTGCTATACTTTATTTTTTCGGCAATCATTTTACTAACTGTTGCTGAGCAATTTACGGTGCTAATAATACCAATATAGTTTCTGGTTGCAACATCTCCATTATCTCTAAGGATTCCATCAAAAAATAAATTGCTTTTCTCAGTAGCTACATTTTTTTTTTCAGTTATAGCAAACTTTCTGCTAAATTCTTTAAATTCTAAATTATGAGAATGAACATGTTCTCCGGGTCTTATACTTTTTGATGCAAACCCAATAATTTGATCGTACTTAATTACTGGTTCGCCTTTATTAATAGGTTTTAAGCAAATCTTGTGCCCAAATGGAATAGGGTCAACACTAACAATGCCTTGTCTTTCTATTTTTGTTTGAGGGCTAATTACAAAAGGAGTAACCGCCACATTGTCATTTTTATTTAGAATGATTAGATTATTCATGCTTTTATTATACAATTATTCCATTTATAAAGTTAATCAATATTTTTAATTACATGAACTACTTAATTAATAAACACTAATAAAGATGGCTAAAAAAAACTTAAGAAGTCGACAATGGTTCGACAATCCGAAAGATCCAGAGCAAACAGCTTTATATTTAGAACGTTATTTAAACTATGGTTTAACTAGAAAAGAATTACAATCAGGTAGTCCAATTATTGGTATAGCTCAATCAGGTAGTGACCTCACTCCTTGTAATCGTCATTTTCAACAATTAAGCGCAAGAATAAAAGATGGTATTAGAAAAGCAGGAGGTATTCCTATGGAATTTCCAACTCATCCTATTCAAGAAACAGGAAAACGACCAACGGCAGCTTTAGATAGAAACTTATCTTATCTTTCCCTAGTTGAAATTTTGTATGGTTACCCCATTGACGGTGTAGTTTTGACAACAGGTTGTGATAAAACTACTCCTGCAGCTTTAATGGCAGCAGCGACTGTAAATATTCCGGCAATTGTTTTATCTGGAGGACCAATGTTGGATGGTTATCATGATGGAAAATTAGTTGGATCAGGAACTGTAGTTTGGGATGCTAGAAAACTTTTAGGAAAAGGAGAGATTAACTACGACCAATTTATGGATATGGTTGCTTCTTCTGCTCCAAGTATTGGACATTGCAATACGATGGGTACGGCTTCATCTATGAATTCTGTTGCCGAAGCATTAGGAATGTCTTTGACAGGATGTGCGATTATTCCTGCTCCCTACAGAGAGCGTAGCCAAATTTCTTTTGAAACAGGAAAAAGAATAGTTGAGATGGTTTTTGAAAATTTAACTCCATCCAAAATTATGACAAAAAAAGCTTTTGAGAATGCAATCGTAGTAGCGAGTGCTATAGGTGCTTCAAGTAATTGTCCTCCACATTTATCAGCTATAGCAAAACATATGGGTGTGAAAATTAATTTAAATGACTGGCAAAAGCTAGGGCATGACATTCCTTTGCTGGTAAACTGTAAGCCTGCAGGAGAACACTTAATGGAGAGATTTTATAGAAGTGGTGGTATTCCTGCTGTTATGCAAGAATTACTAAAACAAAAAAAATTACACAAATCTGTTAAAACGGTTAGTGGAAAAACACTGGAACAAAATTTAAAGATTAAAATTAAAGTAGACACAGATGTTATAAAATCTTTTGATGATCCTGTGGTAGATAATGCTGGATTTATAGTAATGAAAAGTAATTTCTTTAATTCTGCAATTATGAAAATGTCAGTAATTAGTGAAGAGTTCAGAGAAAGATATTTGTCAAACCCTGATCATCCAAATGTTTTTGAAGGAAAAGCAGTAATGTTTGAGGGACCTGAGGATTACCACCATCGAATAAATAGTAATAAATTAAAAATTGATGAACATTCAATTTTAATGGTTCGTGGTTGTGGACCCGTAGGGTATCCTGGTTCTGCCGAAGTAGTTAATATGCAGCCACCTGATAGATTATTAAAAGAAGGTATTAATGCCCTGCCCACTTTAGGTGATGGGAGACAAAGTGGTACTTCAGAAAGTCCTTCTATTCTTAACGTTTCACCGGAATCTGCTATAGGTGGTGACTTAGCTATCGTTAAAACAGGAGATAAAATTAAAATAGACTTAAATAAAAGTAGAGTTGATCTTTTAATTTCTGCCGCTGAGTTTAAAAAAAGAAGAAAGAAAAAAAAAATACCAAAACTAGTTAATCAAACACCTTGGCAAGAAATTTCAAGAGATACCGTAGGTCAGCTAGAAGATGGCGCTTGTATTAACTCTAGAGGTGTCTATCTTGACATTGTTAAGAAAAAAGGAATTCCAAGAAACTCACACTAATTATGAAACCAAAAATTCTAGTTACTCGAAAAATTTCTGATATTGCCGAGAAGCATTTAAAAGAAAAATTTGATGTGACTCTAAATCTAAAAGATGAAGCTATTCCGTATGAAATTTTAGCAAAAACATGTAATGAATATGACGGTGTAATTGCAGCAAGTTGGGATAAATTTGACTCAACCTTTTTTAATGTGATGAGTGGTAAACTTAAAATTATTGCTAGCATAGCTGTCGGCTATGACAACATTGATATTGAAGCTGCAAAAAATAAAAAAATAGTAATTACAAATGCTCCAAACGTTTTGAACGATGCAGTAGCCGAAACTACGCTGTTATTAATGTTAGGTGCGGCGCGAAGAGCATATGAGGGACTAACCTTGGTTAAATCAGGAAAATGGAAAGACGCAAAAGTAGACTTTACTAATTTTATGGTTGGAAGGCCTTTAACTGGAAAAACATTGGGAATTATAGGAATGGGAAGAATAGGCAAAATTGTTGCTGAAAGAGCAAAAGGATTCGGAATGAAAATTATTTATTACAATAGAAAAAAAATTTCAACCGACTTAGAGGCTGGAGCAAAATATTATGAAAACATTAATGAAATGATGCCTCATTGTGATTTTGTATCGGTACATTGTCCCGCAACTCCAGAAACAAAAAATATATTAAATAAAGAACTAATAAATTTACTACCCGCTAATGCAATTGTAATTAATACCTCAAGAGGAATGACTGTAAATGATGATGCTTTAATTGAAGCTCTAAAAAATAATAAAATTTATGCAGCTGGTTTAGATGTTTTTAATAACGAACCAAAATTAGATGAGAGATATTTAAAATTAGATAATTGTTTTACACTTCCACATATTGGTAGTGCTAATAATGAGACAAGAGAAGCTATGAGTTTAATAGCTGTAGAAAATATCGAAGCTCATTTTAAAGATCAAAAATATCCCTCTAGAGTCGCTTAACTATATATAAAAAGTATATATAATAATTAAACAACTTAAAGTTGTAAGAAAAATAGTGTGACTCTTACATTTTAATATTGTTTAATTGTCGCATAAAAATAACAAAGGAAAAAAATGATCAAACTATTAAACAGGTTTATTATTGCTTTAGCAGTAGTAGCCGTAATGGGTTCTGCTAACGCAAAAACCCTAAAAGTTGAAACACACTTTACTGCTAGTTCACCAAATGGTGAAGTTGCAGCTCAATTCGCTAAAAACGTAGAGTCGTTTTCTGGTGGAAGTTTAA
>Ga0307986_10001234_pt1 | contig 18696 bp, 16 predicted proteins | sample EllFjometageno82_FD_203170 | JGI IMG/M metagenome (GOLD analysis project Ga0307986, IMG submission 203170) | Marine microbial communities from Ellis Fjord, Antarctic Ocean - #82 | ecosystem: Environmental > Aquatic > Marine > Unclassified | place: Southern Ocean | collected 2014-10-09
GCCCTTTAGGGGGCTCAGGGGAAATTGGCATGAATATGAACCTTTTTGCCTACGGAAAACCAGGTGAACATAAATGGATCATGGTTGATATAGGAGTTACATTTGCTGATGACACCTTACCAGGAATTGACCTGATTTACCCTGACCCCGGATTTATTGTGGACAAAAAAGAAGACCTCTTAGGAATTATTTTAACTCATGCGCACGAAGATCATATAGGAGCAATTGCACATCTTTGGCCTCAATTAAAATGTAAAATTTTTGCAACCCCATTTACTGCAGTCTTAATAAAAGAAAAACTTAAAGAAAAGAATATTGATGCAACTAACTATCTAAAAATAGTTCAATTAAATGGAACGGTAGATTTAGATCCTTTTAAAATAGAGTACATCACATTAACTCACTCAATCCTTGAGCCTAATGGTCTTAGAATTGAAACTCCTGCTGGTGTAATATTACATACTGGTGATTGGAAGATTGACCCAGAACCACTAATTGGTGAAAAAATTAATTCTGACAGACTTAAAGAGATTGGTAAAGAAGGTGTCCTTGCTATGATTTGTGATTCAACAAATGTATTTAGCATGGGAAAAGCTGGTTCTGAACTTGATGTTAGAAAAAGTTTATTAAATATTATGGGTAGCCTTAAAAAAAGAATTGTTATGGCTTCTTTTGCATCAAATGTAGCACGTATGGAAACAGCTTTTTATTGTGCAGAAAAAACTGGTAGACAAATATCTCTTGTTGGAAGATCTATGCATAGAATATTTAAAGCAGCAAGACAGTGTGGGTATCTGAAAAATGTTATTGAACCTATAGATGCTCGTGAAGCAAAGAAGATAGCCAGAGAAAAAATAGTTTATCTTTGTACCGGAAGTCAAGGAGAGCCCATGGCAGCATTGATGAGAATTTCAAGTTATACTCATCCAGATGTGTTCATTGAAAAAGATGATGCTGTCATTTTTTCATCAAAAATTATTCCAGGTAATGAAAAAAAATTATATAAATTACAAAATCAATTAGTCAGAGATGGTATTGAAGTCATTTCAGAGGAAAGTGAGTTTGTTCATGTTTCTGGTCACCCAAATAGAGATGATCTTAGAGAAATGTATGATTGGGTTAAGCCTCAATGTGCAGTTCCTGTCCATGGAGAGCATAGACATATGATCGAGCATATGAAATTTGCTCATGAAATGAAAGTTCCATACCCGGTTCAAGTAGAAAATGGTGATATTGTAAAACTAGCCCCTGGCAAACCACATGTTTTTGATAAAGCTCCAAGTGGTAGACTTTATCTAGATGGCAATATGAGTGTTGAGGAAGATGCTCAGTCAATTAAAGATAGAAAAAATATTAGTGCAAATGGCTATATGGAAGTAACTATTTTAATTACACCAAAGGGCAATATCCACAAAAGACCTATATTAACTTTTAGAGGTTTACCCGTATATGATGCTGATGAATTTACATATGAATTAGAAGAAGCAATTGAAAAAACAACTAGAACTTTTTCTATAAAAGGTAAAAAGCAAGAATATAATTTAATTGATGCATTAAAAATTACATGTAGAAAATGTTCTAAAGAATTGACTGGTAAAAGACCATTTATAAATATCAATCTAGTAAGAATCTAGATGAGTGCAACAGGTCTTGTTATTATTTACATTATAATCTGGTGGATAGTTTTTTTTACAATTCTTCCTATTGACGTAAATAGACTAAAACCTATTAAAATTGAAGGTGAAGACGCTGGTTCACCAGAAAATCCTAAAATGTTAAAAAAATTTATCTATTGTACTGGTATTACAACTGTTATTTTCATGATAATTTATTTATTGATAAAATATGAATATTTAAATTTAAGATATATAATTAGTTAAAAATGTACATTTCAAAATTATTTATACCAATATTAAGAAATAACCCATCAGAAGCAAAGATTAAATCTCATCAATTGATGCTCAGAGTAGGAATGATAAAACAATCTTCCGCGGGCATTTATTCTTGGTTACCTTTAGGCTTCAAGGTGATGAAAAAAATTGAACAGATAGTTAGGGAAGAGCAGAACAAAATTGGAGCTCAAGAAATACTTATGCCCACTATCCAGCCCAGTGATATTTGGAAAGAAAGTGGTCGTTACGATGATTATGGAGATGAAATGCTTCGAATTAAAGATAGACAAGGTAGAGAGATGCTTTACGGACCAACTAATGAAGAGTTAGTTACTGACATATTTAGATCAAGTATTAAATCTTATAAATCATTACCTCAGTTATTATACCACATACAATGGAAATTTAGAGATGAAGTTAGACCTAGGTTTGGCATTATGCGTGGTAGAGAATTCTATATGAAAGATGCATATTCTTTTGATATAAATGATGATGATGCAGCTTTCTCTTACAACAAATTTTTTTTTTCTTATTTAAAAACATTTAAAAGATTGGAACTTTCAGCCATTCCTATGGCAGCAGATACAGGACCTATTGGTGGAAATCTTTCTCATGAATTTATTATTTTAGCAGATACAGGTGAAAGTAAAATTTTTATGGATAAAAGAGTTTTTGATTTAGATAGTGAAGGTTCTGTATTAGATAGAAAATCCCTGAAAGACTTAAGAAAAAAATATGAACAGTATTATTCTGTTGCTGATGAGAAATTTAATAAAGATGAATTTGAAAAAGAAGTTTCTGAAGAAAACAGACTTATAACCAAGGGTATAGAGGTGGGTCATATCTTTTACTTTGGAGACAAATATTCAAAAGCTTTAAATGCAGCTGTAGATCTTCCAGGTGGTAAAAAAGACTTTGTTAAAATGGGATCTTATGGAATTGGCGTATCAAGACTTGTTGGTGCTATTATTGAAGCTAAATACGATGATAAAAAAGAGATAATGAAATGGCCATTTTCTGTAGCACCATATGAACTCGCTATAATTCCAATGATTAATAAAAATGACACATCTGCATTAGATATGGCTACTAAACTTTTTAAACATTTTCAGAGTAACAATATTGATACAATTATTGATGATGTAGATGAAAATCTCTCATCTAAAATAAAGAAATTCAATTTAATTGGTGTTCCATTTCAAATCATTATAGGAAAAAAATCAGAAGGTGATTTACTAGAGTTTAAAGAGATAGGAAAAGATCCTAAAAATTTAACTTTAGATCAAATAACTAAAATATTAATTGAACTAAAAGTAAAAAATTGATCTCTACATTAGAAAAAGAAATTACATTTAGATATCTAAAAACAAGAAAAAAAGATGGTTTTTTAAACATAATCTCTATTTTTTCATTTATTGGAATAAGTTTAGGTGTTGCAGTACTAATTATTGTCATGTCAGTTATGAATGGTTTTAGAACTGAGTTAGTTAATAAAATTGTTGGATTTAATGCACATGTAACAGTTAAACCCCACACAAGCTCAATTAGTTTAGACAAACTAAATGACAGAAACTTAAAATTAATTTCAAAAGAATTAATTTTTAGTAATTCCGGTGAGGCTATTGTTATTAGTAAGAATTATACAAAAGGACTAGTTTTAAGGGGTTATAGTAGTAAAAATTTCCCAAAACTTGATGTTGTTAAAAAAGGTAATTTAATCGGAGAATCAAATCAATTATTAGAAAATTCCATATCAATAGGAAAAGAATTAAGTTTTAATTTAGATCTTGGCATAGGCGATAGAGTATCAATTATGTCTCCAGCAGGCATTGAAACAATCATTGGAAGCCTACCCAAACAAGAAACTTTTATTATAAGCTCAATTTTTGATAGTGGCCTTGCAGATTTTGATGCCAATATAGCATTCATAAACCTGGATACACTGGAAAACTTTTTCAATCTTGATAAAGAAAAACGAAATCTAGAAATATATTTGAATAATCCATCCAATATTAATAAAATCAAGACTTTGATACAAAAAATATTTGATAATGAATTTGTATATACTTGGGCAGATATGAATAGTTCTTTATTTTCTGCTTTAAAAGTTGAAAGAAATGTGATGTTTATAATCTTATCTTTAATTATTATAGTAGCAGCCTTTAATATTATTTCTGGACTTACAATTTTAGTAAAAAATAAAACTAAAGACATAGCAATACTTAAATCTATTGGTGTCTTAAATAAATCTATTATAAAGATATTTTTTCTAGTGGGTGTTATTATAGGAACTACAGCAACAATTTTTGGTATTTTTTTAGGTGTAATATTCTCTTTATATATTGAGAATTTTAGAGAATTTTTAAGTAATACTTTTAACATTAGTCTATTTCCTGAAGAGATTTATTTTTTAAGTACAATGCCTTCAGAAATTAATCCAATGTCAATTTTTATTATTTCGATATGTTCAATTTTTATAACTATTATTGTTTCAATTTTTCCAGCTATAAAAGCGTCCAAGTTAGATCCTGTTAAAGGCTTAAAGTATGAATAATTTAATATCTATAAAAAAGATTTCAAAATCTTTTTCAAATAATAAAAAAGTAACTGTTTTAAAAAATATTGATTATTCATTTGCAAAAGGTAAAATTTACTCTCTTATGGGGCCGTCAGGGTCAGGAAAATCTACACTACTAAATATCCTATCAATGATTGACAAACCTACAACAGGTTTATTATTAATAGGTGGTGATAAAATAGATTTTAATGATAGCATTGTTAATGATAAAATTAGGTCAAAAAAAATTGGTATTATTTATCAACAAAATAATTTACTTCCTGACTTTACAGCGTTAGAAAATGTTTACCTTGCACGTCTAGCTCTAAGCAACGATAAAAAGAATTCAATTCAAAAAGCAAAGAAAATTATCAAAGAAATGGGTCTTACTTCTCGAGAGCATCATTATCCATCAGAATTATCAGGTGGTGAAATGCAAAGAATTGCAATGGCTAGAGCGCTTATAAATGAACCAGAGGTTATATTAGCAGACGAGCCGACAGGTAGTCTTGACCAGAAAACAGCAAATGAAGTCTTTAAAATTCTATATAACTTAAAGAATAAAAATAGACTAATAATCTATGCAACTCATAATAGATTTTTTGCAAATATGGCAGATTGTAAATTAGAAATGATTAATGGTAATATAAAAATCATCAATGCCAGAATTAAACAATCAAAAATTTAATCACTTAAAAATTCATACGCAATATTCTATTTGCGAAGGTGCAATTAAAATTGCTAATTTAAAAGATTTTTGTAAAGAAAATAAAATACCCTGCTTAGGTCTTTCTGATACTTCTAATTTATGTGGTGCGTTAGAGTTTGCAGAAAATATTTCTAAGGTTGGAACGCAACCAATTATTGGTACACAAATTTATTTTAAATTTGAAGATACGACTGGATTGCTTCCATTAATTGCTCTTAATAAAAAAGGATATAAGAGGATCATTGAACTCTCTTCCAGATCTTATTTAGAAAATGATGCACTTTCTGACCCTCATTTAGATATTAATGAACTTTTAAATAATACAGAAGGAATGCTGTTACTTTCTGGAACAACCCAAGGTTTATTTGGTAAACTATTTCAGAAAGGTCGAATAGAGGAAATATCAAAAATACATAAGAGTTTATCTTTAAATTTTAAGGATAATTTTTATCTAGAAATTCAAAGACATGGAGATCAAAATGAAATTGCTTTTGAAAAATTTAATTTAGAACAATCTTCCAAAAATAAGATACCAATTATTGCAACTAACGAAGTTTTTTATTTAACTCCAGATATGCATGAAGCGCATGATGCTTTAACTTGCATTGGAGCAAAAACATATGTTAATGAAAAAAATAGAATTAAGTACAGCAATCAACACTACCTTAAGTCTAATGAAGAAATGTCTGAATTATTTTCTGATCTTCCTGAAGCTTTAGAAAATAACTTCAATTTACCATTCAAATGTAATTTTAGACCTCAATTTTCTAAGCCAATATTGCCTAATATTAGTTCTGAAAAAGGAGGCAGTGCAGATGAAATACTTAAAAAATATTCATTAGATGGTTTAAAAGAAAAATTCCTAAAAGTTTTTAAGATCAAAGAAAATAATTTAAAAAACAATGATAGATTTTTGAAATATAAAGATAGGTTGGATCATGAACTAAAGATAATTATTGAAATGAAGTATCCTAGTTATTTTTTGATTGTCTCTGACTATATCAAGTGGGCTAAGAATAATGATATTCCAGTTGGACCAGGCAGGGGTTCTGGAGCCGGCTCTCTTGTAGCGTGGTGTTTATCTATTACAGATGTTGATCCAATAAAATTTAATTTGATATTTGAAAGATTTTTAAATCCTGATCGTGTATCAATGCCTGACTTTGATATAGATTTTTGTGAAGAAAAAAGAGATCTTGTTTTTAAATATTTAACAACAAAATACAAAGACAGTGTTGCTCATATTATCACTTTTGGTAAATTAAAAGCAAGAATGGTCATTAGAGATGTTGGTAGAGTCTTGGGTTTACCATATGGTTTTGTTGATAGTATTTCAAAAATGATACCATTTGATCCATCAAGGCCACAAAGCTTAATTGAATGCATTAACAGTGAGCCACGACTTCAAAAATTAGTTAAAGAAGATCCTCGTGTAAAAAGATTAACTGATCTTTCTTTAAAATTAGAAGGTTTGAATAGAAATGTAGCAACACATGCCGCAGGAGTGGTAATAGCAGATAGAAAATTAACAGAGGTTGTCCCTTTATATAAAGATGCAGCAGCAGATTTATTATTGCCATCTACACAATTTGACATGTACTCAGCAGAAAATGCTGGCTTAATCAAATTTGATTTTTTAGGATTAAAAACTTTAACAGTTATCAATAGAACTCAAAAACTAATTAATAAAAAAGTTAAAGAGTTTAAAATTGAAGATATTGACTTTGAAGATAAGAAAGTTTTTGAACTATTATCGTCTGGTTATACTGTTGGATTATTCCAAGTGGAGAGCGCTGGAATGCGTGAAGCATTATTGCAGATGAAACCAAACCATATTGAGGATATTATCGCTTTAGTTGCTCTCTATCGGCCAGGACCCATGAGCAACATACCAGTTTATAATGACTGTAAACATGGAAGACAAACACCAGATTATTTACATCCATTACTTGAAGATATTCTTAAACCTACTTATGGCGTAATTATTTATCAAGAGCAGGTAATGCAAATAGCCCAAAAGCTTTCTGGGTTTACTGCTGGAGAGGCTGATATATTGAGAAGAGCAATGGGTAAAAAAAAAAGAGCTGAATTAGAAAAACAAAAACAAGGTTTTATTGCTGGTGCTCTTAAAAATGGAATTAGTAAAGATATTGCTGCAAGTATTTTTTTAAAAATTGAACCGTTTGCTGAATATGGTTTTAACAAAAGTCATGCCGCAGCTTACGCAATTATTTCATATCAAACAGCATTTTTAAAAACATACTATCCGAAAGAGTTTTTTGCAGCCTCAATGACAATGGATTTATCAAACCAAAATAAGCTCAGTGAATTTCATGAAGAGCTCAAGAGAATTAATATTAAAGTTGTACGCCCAGACATAAATAGATGTTTTGCAGATTTTCAGTTTGATGAAAATAATTTTTATTATGCATTGGGTGGAATCAAGAGTGTAGGCCTTGAAGCAATTTCAAATGTTGTAAAGGAGAGAAAAGAAAATGGTAAATTTAAATCAATAAATGATTTTCTAAATAGAGTTAACCCCAAAGATATTAATAAACTACAGTTAGAGGGTTTAGTTAAAGCAGGAGCTTTTGACAATATAGATAATAATAGACAAGCATTATTTAATTCAATTCCTAACTTTATATTAAAAACTAAAAATATATTTGAAAACAAAGCAGCAAATCAAATTGATCTTTTTGAATCTGATGAAGAGCAGGATGGTGAAATAGTTTTTAATATCGAAGATTGGAAATTTGAAGATCGATTATCAAGAGAATTTGAAGCTATTGGTTTTTTTATATCTGATCACCCATTAAACCAATTTAAAGAAATTTTTGATGATTATAAAATAGTTGATTATTTAAAGTTTAATTTGGATGATGATATAAAAGATGGAAATATTGCTGCAACACTTTTAAAAATTACAGAAAGAAAAACTGCTAGAGGAAACTCATATGGTGTTATTAAGTTTACAGATTTAACTAGTGTTTTTGAACTTTTTGTTTTTTCTGACATATTGGAACTCAATAGAGATGTTCTTATTGAGGGTAGTTCATTAATTATAACTTTAATTAAAACAGTTTCTAATGACGAGAATAAATCAAAGAGAATAAATGTTCAAAAAATAGCCTCCTTAAAAGATCTTTTTAATAAACCTGTTAGTGAAATTGTATTCAATCTTAAGTCCGTTAAAGACATTGATAAAATATCTGAATTAGTTAGTGATGAAGGGACAACTGAAGTAAAAATTAATATTAATGACGAATCTACCAATATTAGCTTTAAACTTAAAACTAAACGTCTAATTGATAGAAAAGCAATAAATACCCTTAGAAATAATGATATTTCAACTATTATTCACTAAATAAGACTTGTTTGTTTTTGAAATAATTTGTAAATAACTCTTAATTTAAATTAACACGCACACAGTTTGTGGTTTTATACCTCCGGTCCTTAAATGGAAATTACTGTGGTGGCTTAACCGGGAATAAATATGAAAATACCAAGTCTAACTATCCAACAATTATTAGAAGCAGGAGTTCACTTAGGGCACAAGACTTTAAGATGGAACCCAAAGATGAAAAAATATATCTTTGGTAAAAGAGATTCAATTCACATCATTGATTTAACTCAAACATTAGAGTTAACAAATGTAGCCTTAGAAAAGGTTTACAATACGATTGCTAACAATGGAAAAATTCTTTTTGTATCTACTAAAAAGCAAGCATCAGAAGCTATTGCAGAAGTTGCAAAAGAAACTGGACAATTTTTTGTAAATTACAGATGGTTAGGAGGAATGTTAACTAACTGGGGAACAATTTCTGGATCAATTAAAAAAATGAAAAAATATGAAGCTGATCTAGTTTCTGAAAATAGAGGTTTTACTAAAAAAGAACTTCTTAAAATGAGTGTTAAAAAAGATAAACTTGAAAGATCACTAGGTGGAATTGCCGAAATGAAAAAAATTCCTGACTTAGTATTTATTATTGATACAAATTATGAATCGTTGGCTATTGCTGAATCATGTAAATTAGGAATACCAATTATGGCTATTTTAGATAGCAATTCAAATCCTGATGGAATAGAGTTTCCTATCCCGGGTAATGACGATGCTAGAAGAGCAATAGATCTATATTGCAACTTAGTAAAAGAAACTATTGAAAATGCAAAAAAAGCTGCACCCTCTAAGGTAGAGGAAAAGTTGGATGTTGAAGATGTAAAAACTGCACCTAAAGAAAAATCTACTAAGACTGTTCAAGAATTAGATAGAGAAAAATTAGATGCTAAATTCTCAAAGAAAAAAGCAAAACTTAATTAATATGAGTGATATTGAAAAAGTAAAGCAGCTTAGGGAAGCAACTGGTGCTGGTTTCAAGGATTGTAATTTAGCAGTCAAGGAATCTGGTGGAGATTTAGATAAAGCTGTTGAAATATTGAGGGTTAAAGGAATTTCTAAAGCTTCAAAAAAAATGTCTAGAGATGCCAAGGAGGGTGTTATAGCAACTTCTGGGGATGAAAATAAAGTTTCTGTTATTGAAATAAATTGTGAAACTGATTTTGTTGCTAAAAATGACGATTTTGTTTCTTTTGCTAAAGAACTAAGCAAATTAAATAATCAAAATGACTCTGATTTAAATAAATTGAATAAAACTAACATGTCAAATGGGCAGACTGTTGAAAATAACCTTGTCTCATTAATTGCAAAAATGGGTGAAAAAATTACAGTTGGTAAAGTGAAAACTTTTAACCAATCTGGTACCAAAAATTTTAACTATTTACACACCGTAGTTAAAGATAATTTATCTAAATTATCAGTTATTGTATCTTTAGAGACAGCTGATAATTCTGATCCTGTTAAATCTTTTGGAAAACAGCTTTCTATGCATATAGCTGCGTCTAATCCATTAGCTTTGAGTGCAGATTTAATTGAAAAGGATGTTCTTCAAAAAGAACTAGACCTTGTTACAGAGGAACTAAAAAACTCTGGAAAACCAGACGATATCGTAAAAAAAATCAGTCTAGGTAAAATGAATAAATTTAAGGAAGATAATGCTCTTTTAACACAAGCATGGGTTATGGAGCCTAAAAAGAAGGTGCAAGACATAGTAAAAGATCTTAATATCACAGACTTAAAGATTAAAGATTTTTATAGATTAAAAATTGGTGAATAAATGTTTGAAGATAAAGTGTACAGCCAAAAAATGGATAAAACTATTGAGGTTTTTTCAAAAGAACTCACATCTCTAAGAACGGGAAGGGCCAATGCTTCTATGCTCGATTTAGTTAAGGTGGATGTTTATGGACAAGCCATGCCATTAAATCAAGTTTCTAGCATTACCACTCCAGATGCTCGAACAATCAATATTCAAGTTTGGGATCTTAATAACGTTCCTTTAGTTGATTCTGCGATAAAAAAATCAGAATTAGGTTTAAACCCACAAATAGATGGTCAATTAATTAGATTACCCGTTCCAGACTTGAATGAAGAAAGAAGAATGGAGATTAAAAAATTAATTAAGTCTATGGGTGAAAAGTGTAAAATTTCAATTCGAAATATTAGAAGAGAAGCTAATGACGATTTAAAGAATTTAGTTAAAGACAAAGAAATCAGTGAAGACGATGAAAAAAAAGATGAAAAAACAGTACAAACATTTACAGATGAACATATCAAAACTATAGATCAAAAAGTTGAAGCTAAAGAAAAAGAAATAATGACAATATGAACCCACTAAAACATGTTGCTATCATTATGGATGGTAATGGACGATGGGGTATTAAGAATAAAGGTTCACGAAATTTAGGTCACAGAGCTGGATTAAATACAATAGAATCAATAATTGAAGAAACAATAAGACAAAAAATTTCATACTTAACTCTATTCACTTTTTCAACCGAGAATTGGAAAAGACCTAAAAAAGAGATAACTTATTTATTTAATTTGTTAGAAAATTTTCTAACGACTAAAATTGATAAATTGATTAAAAAAGATATAAAATTAAAAGTTATAGGTAACCAAAAAAAATTTTCTGTAAACTTAAAAAAAAAGTTAAAAATATCTGAAAAAAAAACATCAACAAATAATAATCTGCAAATAAACTTAGCCTTGAATTATGGTTCAAAAGAAGAGTTATTGAATGCAATGATAAATATAAATAAAAAAAAAGAAAAAATTAACATAAAAAATATTAATAAAAATCTTTACACGAAAAAAATACCTGATCCAGATATATTAATTAGAACAGGTAATACAAAAAGATTAAGTAATTTTTTATTATGGCAGATTGCATATACAGAAATTTTTTTTGAAAAAAAACTTTGGCCTGATTTTACTAAAAATGATTACAGAAAAATAATAAATAATTTTAAAAAATTGAAAAGAAACTTTGGAGCTATTTGATGAATTTAGAATTAAAAAAAAGATTAATTACATCAATATTTCTATTAACACTGTTATTTATGATGTTTTTATATCCATTTATTCTTATTATATCTTCAATATTAATTGGATTAATTTCTTGGATTGAATTTTATGGACTTATCTCAAAAATATTTAAAAAAGATGATAATAAAAGTAAAGTTTTAAGATTTTTGTACAAGTCATCTTCTTTGTTATATTTGTCAGGGTTAGTTTTTTTTATAATTTCAGCAAAATTAATTAACATAAATTTGTACATTGTTTTTATTTATTCTTTAATGATTGCTATCATGTCAGATATAGGTGGATTGTTAATTGGGAAAACTTTTAAAGGTAAAAAATTAAGTAAAATAAGTCCAAATAAAACTTTATCAGGCTCTTTAGGCTCATTTTTATTCTCATTAATATTGATACCCTTTTTTTTAAAATATTTTAATAGTTATAATATTTTAACAATTGTTATGTATACAGTTGTTATTTCCTTAGCATCTCAATTAGGTGATCTATTAATATCCTTATTAAAACGTAAAGCCAAAGTAAAAGACACCAGTGATTTATTACCCGGTCATGGAGGTGTTCTCGATAGGATAGATGGTATTATTTTTGCAATACCGGTAGGTTTATTAATTTTTAATATATGAAAAAAAGAATAATTATACTGGGCTCTACAGGCTCCATTGGTTCTACTACAGTTAAAATTATTAATAGAGACAAAAGTTCTTTTGAAGTAATTTTACTTACTGCTAATAAGAATTATAAAAAACTTTTTTTTCAAGCAAAAAAAATAAACTGTAAAAATATTTTAATTTATGATGAGTATAGTTATTTTTTATCTCTAAAAAAAAATAAAAATAAAAGTTTAAAAATTTTTAATAATATTAAAGATTTTACAAAAACTTTAAATAAAAAAATTGATTATACAATGTGTTCAATTACAGGTTTAGCTGGACTAAAACCAACTCTTGAAGCTATTAAATTTAGTAATAATATTGCTATAGCAAACAAGGAATCTATAATTTGTGGATGGAATTTTATTGAAAAAGATCTTAAGAAATTCAAAACAAAATTTATACCAATTGATTCTGAACATTTTTCAATTTGGTCTTTAATTAAAGATTCCAAACCTTCACAAATTGAAAAGATTTTCATAACGGCATCTGGAGGGCCTTTTTTGAAATTAACAAAAAATGCTTTAAAAAAAGTGACACCCAAGGATGCAATTAAACATCCTAATTGGAAGATGGGTAAAAAAATATCCGTAGATTCCGCTACTTTAATGAATAAAGTTTTTGAAGTAATTGAAGCTCAACGTATTTTTAACTTACCTCTATCTAAATTTAAAATATTAATACACCCAAACTCTTATGTTCATGCGGTAGTAAAGTTCACTAATGGTATTACAAAATTTCTGATACATGAAACAAGCATGGATATTCCAATATTTAATTCTTTATATTTTGATGATTTAAGCAAAAAACTAAAATCTAAAGAAATCGATTTTAATAAGATAAACAATCTTAATCTTATAGAGGTAAACAATTTTAAATTTCCTTTTATAAATTTTTTAAAGAAAATACCAAATAATATCAGCTTATTTGAAACCGTTTTAGTCAGTGCAAACGATACTTTAGTCGAATTATTTTTAAATAAGCAAATTTCCTATCTTGAGATTTTTAAAATCTTAAATATCCTAACAAATCAAAAAGAATTCACAAAATTAAAGCTAATTAAGCCATCCAGTTTGGGTCAGATTAGCAAGTTAAGCAAATATGTTGCTGTTAAAACGAAATCTTTAAGTGTATTATCTCGCCCACAATGAAATTTATAGCTATCTTCCTTTTAATCGTATCACTCTCAACTACTACTAGGGCTGAAATTATTAATAATATAGTTGTTAATAATAACGACAGAATTTCTTTAGAAACTATTAAAACCTATGGAGATATTAAAATCGGTATTGAGTATTCTTCAGATGATTTAAATGACATTTTAAAAAATTTATATGAAACAAATTTTTTTAAAGACGTTTCTTTAAAAATAAAAAAGAACACCTTAATTATTAATGTTGTAGAAAATAAACTTATTCAAGCAATTAATATTAATGGAATTAAGTCTGAGAATATTAAAAAGGCTATTTTGGAAAGACTAAGCCTAAGAACTAAATCACCTTTTATTGAGTCTCATGTTGAAAATGATATCATAAATATTAAATCTTCTTTAAATAATGAGGGTTACTATTTTTCTAAAGTTACCAGCAATATTGAAGATAATATTAATAACACAATAAATTTGAATTTTAATATTGATTTAGGTGATAAAGTTAAAATCTCTAAAATTGAATTTACTGGTGATAAGATTGTTAAAGATAGAACTTTACGTAATTTAATTACTATAGAAGAGTCAAAATTTTGGAAATTTTTATCAAAAAAAAAATATCTTAATGAACAAAATCTTTTACGAGATGAGAGGTTATTAAAAAATTTTTATCTTAATGAGGGTTACTACGATGTGGTTATTAATGCGTCTACCGCAAAACTCTTAGATAACAACCGTTTCAATGTTACATATAATATAAATGCTGGCAATTTATATGAAGTTAATGATACTAAACTTATCTTACCAATAGATTACGATATTAATAATTTCCAAGATGTCCAAAAATTATTAAAAAAAATAGAAAATAAAAAATATTCTTTTCTCAGATTATCTAAAATTGTCGATGCTATCGACAAGGTTTCTTTATCTAGAGAGTATGATTTTATTACAGCTGAAATTATAGAAGAAAAAGTATCAGCTAACAAAATTGATATAATATTTAAAGTCAGCGAAACAGAAAAACTGTATGTTGAGCAAGTTAATATTTTTGGAAATAATATAACAGAAGAAAATATAGTCAGAAACCAGTTAGAAGTTGATGAAGGTGATCCATTTAATGAACTTCTTCAAGCCAAAAGTTTAAATAATGTTAGAGCCTTAAATATTTTTAAATCAGTAAAAGAAGAAATAATAGAAGGATCCAGTCCGGCAACCAAAATTATCAATATTAATGTAGAAGAAAAACCAACAGGTGAAATTAGTCTTGGTGCAGGTGTAGGCACAGATGGTGGTACCCTTGGTTTTTCTGTTAGTGAAAACAATTTCTTAGGAAAGGGTGTTAAACTTTCCAGCGCTCTTAGGCTAGGTTCAGAAACTGTCAGAGGTAATTTTACTATAAACAACCCTAATTTTAATTATAGTGGAAGAGCCCTTTCTACAAATATTGAAAGTATACAAACCGATAAACTAGGTAGTGCTGGTTATAAAACTTCTAAAACAGGATTTTCATTCGGAACAAGTTTTGAAGAGTATCAAGACTTATATTTTTCCCCAAGTATTTCGTTGTATACAGAAAAAATTGACACAGACGCAACGGCTAGTGCTGCGCTTAAAAAGCAAGATGGATCTTTTCTTGACGCCACAATTAATTATAGTTTGAATTACGATTTAAGAGACAGGTTTTACAAAACTACAGAAGGCACAAGATCAATTTTTTCACAAGGCCTACCTTTATATTCAAAAAATATGGCTTTTTCTAATTCTTATGAATTTACAAAATGGCATAAATTTAACAATAAGATGATTACTGACGTAGGTTTTTATGTTGAAACAACAAATTCGTTAAATGATAAGGATGTTAAAATATCTAGTAGACTTAGTTTACCAAAAAAAAGAATGAGAGGTTTTGAATCAGGAAAGGTGGGACCAGTTGACAACGGTGATTACATAGGGGGTAATTACGCTATGACAGCAAATTTCAATACTACATTACCAATGTTGTTGCCAAGTTTTGAAAATATAGATTTTAAATATTTTATAGATATTGGTAATTTATGGGGTGTTGATTATTCAGATGCCATTGATGAGTCTAGCAAAATAAGATCCACAACAGGTCTAGCTATTGATTGGTTTACTCCAATTGGTCCTTTAAATTTCTCTTTAGCACAAAACTTGTTAAAAGCTAAGACTGATAAGACAGAAACATTTCAGTTTAACCTAGGCACAACTTTCTAATGTTAAGAAAATTAACAATAATTTTTCTTTCAGTTCTATTATATTTTAATCCAGCTATATCTGATGATTTTAAGATTGTATATTTAGATGTTGATAAGGTTATTACTCAATCCATTGCAGGGAAGGGTGCATTTAAAAAATTAACAAATTTAAATGAAAGCAATATTAAAAAATATAATGAAAGAGAACAAAAAATTGCTGATAAAGAAAAAAATATTGTTAAACAAAAAAATATTTTGTCTAATGAAGAATTTGAAAAAAAAGTAAATGTTTTACGGGCAGATATAAAAAAATTTAAAAGTGATATTAAAAACTCTAGAAATGACATTGAAAAAAAAAGAATTGAAGTCAGCTCTAAAATATTAAAAGTTTTAAATATGATTTTATCTGAATATTCTGCTAAAAATTCAATATCATTAATTATTCAAAAAAAAAATATCGTTTTGGGTATGACAGAGCTGGATATAACAAATCAAATGATAGAGCTTATAAATACTAAAATTAAAACTGTAAAATTGAACTAATGTCAGAAATTTTTTTAAATAAAAAACAGATAAATGATCTTTTACCACATAGAGAGCCCATGCTATTAATTGATGAATTGAGAAACATTAAAAAACTTTTTTCTGCTACAGCAATAGTTAATGTGAAAAAAGACAGTTTTTTTGTGCAAGGACACTTTCCTGGGAACCCTGTAATGCCTGGAGTTTTGATTGTTGAGGCTTTTGGTCAAGCCGCTGCTGCTTTAACGGCTCATGGAATAGATAAAGAAACTTATGAAAATAAACTTGTTTTTTTAATGGGTATCGAAAAAGCTAGATTTAGAAGTCCTGTTATACCAGATTGTAAACTGGTATTAAATATTGAGGCTACAAGATCTCATGGTAGAGTTTGGAAATACAAAGGTGAAGCTTTCGTCAATGAAAAAAAAATGGCCGATGCACAATGGTCAGCGACTATAGTAGATAGAAAATAATTAGTAATAATTCTTGATAGGTAAAAATGCTGACAATTTGTTAGTAATCAAATAATGATCAATCCTTTTTTTAAAAATCACGGTCCATTTACTGTTAAAAAAATTTTCGATTTATTAAATATTCAATTTTTGGATGTTTCTATAGATGATGAAATTTTAGATGTTAAAGACCTTGTTTCTGCAGAAAATAATAATATCACTTTTTTTCATTCTAAAAAATATGAAAAATTTGCATTCAAAACAAAAGCAACATATTGCATAACTACTAAAAATTTATATAATTTTTTACCAAAATCATGCAAACCTATTATTGTAGATAATGTTCTCATTGCAACGGCATTAATCACTAAAATTTTTTATCCTGATTCAGTTAATGATAATTTTGATAATAAAGTTAAATTAATCGATAAAATTACTTTAACCAATGATGTAAATTCTGGAAAAAATGTTTTAATAGGCGAAAATGTAAAAATTGGAAAAAATTCCTCAATTGGTCACAATACAATTATTGAAAGTAATGTAATGATTGGAGACAACTGTTTGATTGGTTCTAATGTTATAATTAGGAATTCTATTATTAAGAATAATGTCAACATATTGGATGGGTGTATTATTGGTAAAAAGGGGTTTGGTTTTTTCCCGGATCAAATTATGAATATACGTTACCCACATATTGGCTCTGTTATAATAGAGGATAATTGTGAAATAGGTTGTGGATCAACTATAGACAGGGGCTCGCTGTCTAATACCGTAATTGGTAGGAATACCTATATAGACAATCAAGTTCATATTGCACACAATAATAAAATTGGTAACAATTGTATTATAGCAGGTCAGGTTGGTTTTGCTGGAAGCTCTACGTTAGGCAATAATATAATGATTGGTGGTCAAGCAGGGATTTCTGGGCATTTAAAAATAGGGAATAATGTTCATATTGCTGGTGGCAGCGGTGTAATAAAAGATATTCCAGATAACTCAAAAGTTATGGGTTACCCAGCAAAAAATTTAAAAAGCTTCATCAAGGATAATAAATGATCCATAAAACTGCAATTGTTGACTCAAAAGCAAAAATTTCAAATAATGTAGAGATTGGACCATATTCAATAATAGGTCCTGATGTAGAAATAAGAGAAAATACTAAGATTTATTCACATGTTAATATTTCTGGCAATACTTATATTGGCAAGGAAAATAAGATTTACCCATTTGCTTCAATTGGTAACGATCCTCAAGATTTAAAATATAAAGGGGAACCAACAAAATTAACCATAGGTAATAACAATACCATTAGAGAATATGTATCAATAAACCCAGGAACTATTGGAGGTGGTAGCCAAACAACCATTGGAAATAACTGTTTATTAATGGTTTCATCTCACGTCGCTCATGACTGTTTAATATCAAATAACGTTATTTTAGCAAATAATGTAGCGATCGCAGGCCATGCTAAAATTGACGATGGTGTCATTATTGGTGGGAATTCAGCAGTTCAGCAGTTTACCAGAATTGGAAAAAGGGCAATGATAGGTGGAATGACAGGTGTATCAAGAGATGTAATTCCCTATGGTTTATCAACAGGTAATAGAAATTTTTTAAATGGTATAAATATTGTTGGACTAAGAAGGGACCAGGTACAGAATAAAGAAATAATAGGTCTTACCGAAGCGTACAAAGAAATATTTAAATCAGAAAGTTTAAATAAAAATATAAGTAAATTAAATGGAAAATTTAAAGATAATATTTTAGTAAAAGAAGTTTTAGAATTTATTAATAAAGATAAAAAAAGACCAATCTGCACACCTCTTAGTAACTAATCATGATAGGTTTGTTTTTTGGTGACACTGAATTTCCTAAAAAAATATTACACAAAGTTAAGGAAAAAAATGATAAATACATTATTATAGATTTATCTAAAAAAAAATTTTTTAGAAAAAATCCTCATTCTCAATCATTTGGTATAGGGCAGTTTGGTAAAATCTTTAAGTTTCTTTCACAAAATAAATGTAAAAAAGCTTTATTTGCTGGAAAAATAGATAAACCAAAATTTTCTACATTAAAAGTAGATTTTAAAGGTTTTTATTACCTACCAAGAAT